>Ga0307958_1000032_pt1 | contig 90993 bp, 85 predicted proteins | sample OrgLakmetagen492_FD_201826 | JGI IMG/M metagenome (GOLD analysis project Ga0307958, IMG submission 201826) | Saline water microbial communities from Organic Lake, Antarctica - #492 | ecosystem: Environmental > Aquatic > Non-marine Saline and Alkaline > Saline | place: Antarctica: Organic Lake... | reverse complement strand
GCGGACCTGCTGGAAAAGCTTGGTATCAATCTGCAAATGGCGCCGGAAGAGGTGGCCCGCTGCGTCGAACAGATCGGCGTCGGCTTCATGTTTGCCCCGGCCCACCATGGCGCCATGAAACATGCCATTGGCCCACGGAAAGAGCTGGGCTGCCGGACCATTTTCAACATCCTCGGCCCCATGACGAACCCGGCGGGCGTCAAGCGCCAACTGGTCGGCGTGTTCAATAAAGAGCTCTGTCGCCCCATGGCCGAAGTACTCCACCGCCTGGGCGCGGAACACATCATGGTGGTCTGCTCCAAAGACGGCCTGGACGAAATCAGCCTGGCCAGCCCGACCCATGTGGCGGAGCTGAAAAACGGCGAGGTCACCGAATACGACATCACGCCAGAAGATCTGGGCCTCAAAAGCCAGTCACTGGTTGGCCTGACGGTAGATACTGCGGAGGATTCCCTGAAGCTGATCAGAGCCGCCTTCGGCCGGGGCCACGATGAAATGGCGGAGAAAGCCCGGGATCTGATTGCCCTGAACGCCGGCGCAGCCATCTACGTGGCTGGTTTGGCAAAGAACCCATCCGCCGGCGTCGAAATGGCACTGGATGCCATGGGCTCCGGCCTAGCCGCCGGAAAAATGTCCGAACTTGCTGACTTTTCACAGTGCTTCTGAGCCTTTCAAAAACAGAAGGCAATTACCAAGTCTGAAGGGCCGGTGGCAAGGACCTTTCCAGAACTGTCGTCAGCCATGGATGGCTGACGCCAAGCCCTACAGGGACGTATTCACGTGCGTGTTCTGGAAAGGTCCTTGCCACCGGCCCACGCACCAAATTCAACAGGCCGAAAATGAACGACCGACACCTAGACAAGACCCCAACCATTCTTCGGAAAATTGTGGACCGGAAATGGGAAGAAATTGACGAGCGGAAACGCGAGGTTTCCCTGGCCGATCTGAAAGCCATGGCGGGCGACCAACCCCCTGCTCGCGGATTTGCAAACGCCCTGCGTTCACGCATCGAAGGCAAAACCCCTGCGGTGATTGCCGAAATCAAAAAGGCTTCACCCAGCAAAGGAATCCTGCGCGACCCGTTCGAACCAGCCGTCATCGCTGAAAGCTACGAAAAAGGCGGCGCGGCCTGCTTGTCAGTGCTCACAGACCGCGACTTCTTCCAGGGCCACGAAGACTATCTTAAGGCCGCCCGCAACGCCTGCAGCCTGCCGGTGATCCGCAAGGACTTTATAGTGGCGCCCTATCAGGTCTACGAAAGCCGGGCCATGAATGCGGACTGCATACTGCTGATCGCCGCCTGCCTGACCAGAGACCAGATGCAGGAACTGGAAGGCATTGCCCATGGCATAGGGCTGGATGTGCTGGTGGAAGTGCATGACGGCGAGGAACTGACCGACGCGCTGACCCTGAAAACACCGCTGGTCGGCATCAACAACCGCAACCTGCACACTTTCGATGTGTCACTGGATACCACCTTTGATCTGCACGAACGGATTTCTGCCGAACGCCTGACGATTACCGAAAGCGGCATCATGACCGTTGAGAATGTGGATGCGATGACTGAGCGGGGAATTTACGGGTTTCTGGTGGGTGAATCGTTTATGCGGGCGAATGAGCCAGGTGAAAAATTGCGAGAGCTGTTTTTTCCTGAGCGATAGGTTTTTCGAAAGACACCCCGGTGCCTGAAGCCCCACAGACGGATAACTGCCAAGCCTGGGCGCTTTGGCGGGCATGTGGTTCAGAAAGCGTGCGGAGCCATGGATGGCGGAGCCCGAGCCTACAGGGACGTATTTAAAGCGTATTTCTGAACCACATGCCCGCCGAAGCGCTACTCCTAAGCTAGCCCTCGGCGTCAGACAAAGCCTCCTGCAACAACCCCAGCAAATGCGGCGGCATCCCCTCGGCCAGCTTCAACGCAGCCTGATGCCCCCGATGGGACATCTTGCCCCAGGTCCGGCGAACGATACGCAGCCATTTCTCCCGATCGTAATCCACTTTCTTGTCATAAAAATCGGAAAAATAGCGCTCCAGGAACACCATACAGGCTACATCTTCCAGTAGCTGGGTATCCTCGTCCTGCCGCAGCTCGCGTTTGGTCAGAATGGTTTCAACCCGCTCGCACTCATTATCTGGAAATCCGCAATCCCCCATGATCTCCGCCGCCCGGCGGCCGTGCATCCGGCCGCAGGCCTGACGCCATTGATAGTAGGCCTTGCGCCCCTCGGAGAAATCACTTCGGGGCATGGTCCAGCGCTCGATATGCTGGGCGCGACAGGCAATCTGCATACGGGGCGAGGGCTGCGATTCCAGCTCGAACAACCAGCGGGTCATGTGCAGACTGTAGGCGTACTCTTTGGGCAGAAGCTCGTCGCCAACCTGCTCGCGGTTGGGGTCGGACCTGTTGCACTCATCAATCGTGCGCAGTGCGCAGGTGAGCGGGGAATCGGCTGTCATGGTCATGCCTTTGCCGATGCCCGCTGTTTGATGCGTTCATACCAGGCTTTGAGGTTCTCCTGCTCCGGTTCAATACCGATGCCCACCACCCGCGCAAAAGCCAGCGTGGTAAAGGCATTGATGTCCGCCGCCGTAAACCGGTCGCAGCAGATGTATTCCCTGCTCTCCAGCTGCTTGTCCAGAAAACCCATAAACTTGACGACCTGTTTGCCACACTCCTCTCCCCATTCCTTGATGGGATTCATGCGGTCCTTGAAATAGCCGCTGGTGTGCTGGAAGCACATGCCCGTGGGCATGAAAAAGGAAAATTCGATCCAGCGCAGCCATTGCTCGACCAGGGACTTTTCAACCGGGGTATTGCCCAGCAGAGTCGGCGCATCCGGAAAGCTTTCCTCAAAATAACGGCAAATCGCCATGGTTTCGGAAATGCAGGTACCGTCGTCCAGTTCCATCACCGGAACTTTTTTCATCGGGTTTTTCGCCGCGTATTCCGGCGTCAGATTCTCGCCTTTTTGTATGTCTACCTGGACAAATTCGGCTTTGTCCAGCAGACCCTTCTCGGCCATGAACATGCGGACACGGCGCGGGTTTGGAGCGGTGCTGGTCTCGAGTATTCTCATTGTTTTCGTCTCCGGATATCAGGCGTGAAAAAGCGAGTTTCCAAAGACTGACTCTGTGCACCGGATGCGTCAAGTCTGTCGGAATAAGGAAGAGCCCTGTAGTAACGTTTTACATGAATCCCTTGTAACTTATGTCAGGATCGTTACTATAAAAGATCTACTTTAGTCGGATTAACAAGAATTGAGTTTGCATTTCCTGCCAGATAACAAGATCTTGAGAACATTCAGCCAGGGGCAACCTGCTTCTGGGGCGGCGCACCGCCGCCTAAAAAGAACCTTCGAAAGGAGCATATCTATGCGAAAGCTAACGCCCGTTGCACTTTTGTGCGCGTTTTCCGTGCCCTCGCTCGCGTCTGCTGATTGCGGCGAAGTTTCTATCACTGAAATGAGCTGGGCTTCCAACGCGGTTGTCACCAGCGTTGCCAAATTTCTGATGGAGCAAGGCTACGGCTGCGACGTAACAGTCGTCCCTTCCGATACGGTTCCCGCTGTCACATCCGTTGCCGAGAATGGCGAGCCGGACATTGTCACCGAGCTGTGGCTGAACTCTGCCGGCGAGGCCTATCTCGAGCTGGAAGAGCAGGGCAAGATCGAGCGCGTCGCCGAGGTTCTGGACCCGGGCGGTGTTGAAGGCTGGTGGATTCCCACCTACCTCGCTGAAGAGCATCCTGAGCTGACCACCATTGAAGGCGTCATGGCCAATCCTGAGCTTGTGGACAATCAGTTCAATAACTGCCCGAGTGGCTGGGGCTGCCGCGTAGTGAGTGACAACCTGGTCCGTGCCCTGGACCTGGAAGGTTCCGGTATCGAGGTATTCAACCACGGTTCCGGCGAAACCATGGCAACCTCCATGGCCTCCGCGGTTCAGAGTAAAAAGCCATGGTTCGGCTACTACTGGGGCCCAACCGTGCCGCTCGGCAAATACGACATGACACGCGTTGATCTGGGTGGGATCAAGCCCGATGTGCACCAGCGCAACCAGACCCAGGATGTTGAGAACCCGGGCGTTTCCGATTTCCCGGCCGCCACCATCCTGACCTCGATCACCACCGAGTTCAGTGCCCGCGAGCCGGAAGTTGCTGAGATGCTGAGCCACATGACCTTCAAGACCTCAACCATGAGCGCCTTGCTGGCCTGGATGGACGAGAACAACGCGTCTGCTGAAGAAGCTGCTGTGTACTTCCTCAGCAATAACAGTGACGAGTGGTCAAGCTGGCTGAACGATTCAGCCAGAACCAATCTCGCCTCCGTGCTTGGCGAGTAACAGCCCCTGAGAAAAGCCGGTTCGCCGGCTTTTCTTCTGTCTGGCTGGAAAAAAAATCATTTCCGATACCTTATTCTGAATGCGCAAAGGATCATGAAGGCCCATGGCTACCTACGACTTTCTATTTTCATCGCTCGGGCTCAAGGAGTGGTGTGCAAAAGGCTCAAGCGACGCACCCATGTCCATGGCCGCGCTGCTGAACAAATCGAAAGGTACAGAGGGGCAGGAAATCTCCATCTGGGAACTGCCCTTTCCGTCCATGGACGCACTCAATGATGCCTGCGCCAAATTTCCCCAGTCTCGCGATCTGACCCAGGGTCTGGAACAGGGCTTTCTGGCGATCAAGGACAGGCTCAGCGTTGTGCTGGACCCCATCACCCAGCCCCTGAGCTGGGCGCTGGACGGAACGCTTTACGCAATGCTCAACACCCCCTGGTGGATCGTCATACCTATCCTCCTGGCGGTTGTTCTGTTTGTTACCAAATCCTGGAAGCTGGTCGGCTTCGTGGCTGGCAGCCTTTGCCTGCTGGCATTCATCGACTATTACGAATACGCTATTCAGACACTGGCCATTATCTTTGTCTGCGCGTTTCTCTGTGTCCTTATCGGGGTGCCCATAGGCATAGCCATGTCCCGCAGCGACATGATGCAGAGGCTAACCGTGCCGGTACTCGATATGCTGCAGACACTGCCGCCTTTCGTGTATCTGATTCCGCTGATCTTCCTGTTCAGCGTGACCGAATCCAAGCTTTACGGCATTGCCATCATTCTCTACGCCATTGTGCCCGTCATCCGTCTGACCAACCTGGGCATCCGCCTGGTGGACAAGGACGTGATCGAAGCGGCCAACGCCTTCGGCATGACCAGCCAGCAGAAGCTGTTCAAGGTGCAGATCCCGCTGGCGCTGCCCAACATCATGGCCGGTGTGAACCAGACCATCATGATGAGCCTGGCAATGGTGGTGATTGCCTCCCTGGTATCCGCCCCGGGCCTGGGGGTTCTGGTATTGCAGGGTATCCGGAACCTGGAACTGGGTGTTGGCCTGGTGGCAGGCCTGGGCATCGTTATCCTGGCCGTGATTCTTGACCGGGTCACCAAAGCCTCACTAGCGCGCATCAACGCCTCGCAGAGTCAATAACGGAGCGAACCGTGGACCAGGACATCAAAATCTCCATCAGAAACCTGTACAAGATTTTCGGCAGCACGCCGGATGTGGCCCTCGAATATGTGAAAAAGGGTATGGGCAAGCCCGAACTGCTTGAGAAACACCGGCATGTGCTGGGGCTCGAAGATATCAATGTGGACATGCAGGAGGGCGAAATTACGGTCATCATGGGGCTGTCGGGCTCCGGCAAATCCACCCTGATCCGCCATCTGAACCGCCTGATCGAGCCGACGGCGGGCGAAATCCTGATCGACGGCGAGAATGTGCTGGATTTTGACGAAGACCGTCTGCGCAAGCTGCGCCGGGAAGGCATGTCCATGGTATTCCAGAAATTTGCGCTGCTGCCCCACCGGACGGTGCTGGAAAACGCCGGTATGGCGCTGTCAGTCAGAGGCTTCAAGATCGAGGAGTTTGAGTCGGAGGCCAAAAAATGGCTGGCCCGCGTCGGGCTTGAGGGTAACGCCGACCAGTACCCCCATGAACTGTCCGGTGGCATGCAGCAGCGGGTGGGTATAGCCAGGGCGCTGGCCTCCAACTCCCCGATCATGCTGATGGACGAGGCTTTTTCTGCGCTCGACCCACTGATCCGGTCAGACATGCAGGACCTGTTGCTGGAACTGCAGCAGGAACTTCAGAAAACCATCGTGTTCATCACCCACGATCTGGACGAATCCCTGAAACTGGCGGACCACCTGGTGATCCTCAAGGAAGGTCATGTGGTTCAGCAGGGCGAGCCCCAGGAAATCCTGATGAATCCCAACGATCCCTACATCATCGACTTTATCGCCGACATCAACCGGGCCCGGGTTCTGCGGGTACGTTCGGTCATGGAGAAAACCAGAGACGCGCCGGACAACTGCGCCGGCGATGTGTCGGAGCACGACAATCTGGAGTCGGTCATCGCCAAATCCAACGGCAACACCGACCTGGTTTATCGGGTCACCCGCAAGGGCAATCAGATTGGAGTACTGGATATGAAGGTTCTGGTCAAGGCGCTGGTGCCCACCGAAGCCTCAGGCAGCAGCGAGCGGGCCCAGCTCTAGAGCCAGGAACGAAGCGGCCAACTGAGTCATACCAATTACTCCGCGAAAGCATTACGATTGGGCCACCGCCATAAACCAGGAGGTTCGCTTTCATGGCCCTTAATCTATACCAGTTTGCCATCTCCCATTATTGTGAAAAGGTACGCTGGGCACTGGATTTTAAAGGTCTGAATTACCGGGCCATCAATCTGTTACCGGGCCAGCATGTGAATACCGTGAAGAAACTGGGGGCGGGTAACTCCTCGGTTCCCGTTCTTGTTCATGACGGTCATTGCGTCCAGGGCTCCGCCAGTATCCTCGATTACCTGGATGAAACCTTTCCGGAACGCCCGCTTACACCCTCTGACCCCGCAGCCCGGGAAACGGCGCTGGCATGGGAGAAGCGGATGGACGACGAGCTTGGCCCGGCCGTTCGCTGCTTTGCCTACCACTATTTTCTCCAGCGCCCGAAAGTGGTGGTGCCGATGCTGACGGCAGGTACGCCTTTCTACAACCGTTACCTGATTCGTCTGGCCTTCAGCCGGGTGGACGAGATCATGCGCAAATGGATGAAGATCAACGATAAAACCGCCCAGGCCGCGCGCCAGACAATGGAGCGCTACCTGCACGAATTATCAGAGGCCTATCAGGCATCGCCCTGGCTAGCCGGAGAAAGTTTCAGCCGCGCGGACCTCACGGCGGCGGCCTTTCTGGCGCCCATGTTTCAACCGCCGCAGTATCCGGTGCCCTGGCCGGACCCGAAGCGAATTCCTGCACCAGTGCAAAGCTGGCTGGCACAATGGCAGCCGCAACTGCACACTCTGGAAACCCTCTATCGCGCTAACCGCTAGGCAACCATGCTGACCAATCGAGTGATCCGGAAAGCGACCATTGGAATGGTGCTTGCTCTCGGGCTGCTGCCCCGATTGGCAAGTGCCGCCGAGGTGCGGCTGGCAGTGGCCACCAACTTCCACGCGGCCACCCAGGAACTGGCGTCGGAGTTCGAGAGAACCACCGGGCACAGTACCCGCATCAGCTATGGCTCAACTGGCAAGCTTTATGCGCAGATCGTTCAGGGGGCACCCTTCGATGTTTTTCTGGCCGCTGACCACCTGCGCCCCGAACGCCTGGTAAAAGAAGGGCTGGCCGAACCCGGCACCCGGTTTACCTACGCGGTAGGCAGGCTGGTACTCTGGAGCCCTCAGCCAGAGGCCATCACCGACCCCGAGATTTTCCTGACCGCTCGATCCAGTCAGCGTCTGGCCATCGCCAATCCCGCGACGGCGCCTTACGGTCTTGCAGCACAGCAGGTTCTGCAGAAACTGGGTTTGTGGGAAAAACTCGGCCCGGCGCTGGTGCGGGGGGAGTCCATCGCACAGACCTTTCAGTTTGTCGCAACCGGCAATGCCCGCGGAGGATTTGTTGCCGCCGCTCAGCTGGTGGATCGAAACCAAAAGGGCTCTGCGTGGATGGTCCCGGCAAACATGCACCAACCCATTGCCCAGCAGGCCGTGCTGCTAGACCGCGGCCGCAACAACGCCGCTGCCAGGGCCTGGATGGCTTTCCTGAAAACGCCCGACGCCAGCGCCACCATCCGTAGCCACGGCTACGATCTGGTGAATCATCCATGACCCCGGAATGGCCGACCATCTGGCTGACCCTGAAACTGGCCGCCATCACCACCACCCTGCTGCTGATCATCGGCACGCCGCTGGCCTGGTGGCTGGCGCGCAGCAGCCATTGGCTGCGGCAGCCCATTGCAGCGGTGGTTACAATGCCGCTGGTATTACCGCCAACGGTGCTCGGATTTTACCTTCTGCTGCTGATGAGCCCGGACGGCGCATTCGGACGCTTTACCGACTGGCTGGGACTGGGCACCCTGCCCTTCACTTTCGGTGGACTCGTAGTAGCATCGGTCATCTATTCGCTGCCCTTTACGGTCCAGCCACTGCAGAACGTGTTCTCAACCGTCAACAATACCTTGCTGGAAATCGCCGCCACCTTAAGGGCTTCACCGCTGGACCGTTTTTTTTCGGTGGTTATCCCCCTTTCCCGTCCCGGTTTTCTGACCGCGGCCGTTCTGACCTTTGCCCACACGCTGGGCGAATTCGGCGTGGTGTTGATGATTGGCGGCAATATCCCCGGCGAAACCCGGGTACTGTCCGTCGCCATTTACGACCACGTGGAAACCCTGAACTACGCCCAGGCGCACCTGCTGGCGGGTGGCATGCTGGCATTTTCGTTTCTGGTGTTGCTGACGCTCTATCTTATTAATGGCCGCGCCAGCCGCAGGGGTACGCAGTCATGACAGACCAGCAGATTCGCGCCCGCTTCAAGACCCGGCTCGGCAGTTTCCAGCTGGATGTGGACCTGGCCCTGCCCGGCGCGGGCGTCACCGCGATCTTCGGGCATTCGGGGTGCGGAAAGACAACGCTGCTGCGCTGCATGGCGGGCCTGCAGAACAGCGACGGCGACCTTCGGGTGAATGGCTCGGTATGGCAGGATGAGAGCAGGCAATGGCCAACCCATCGACGTCCACTGGGCTACGTGTTCCAGGAAACCGGCCTGCTGCCGCACCTGTCGGTGGAAGCCAACCTGTTATTCGGTTACCGGCGCATACCCGCAACACAGCGCCGGATTGCCCCGGAGCAGGTGGCGGCGTGGCTGGGGCTTAACCCGCTGATGAAACGCAGGCCCGATGGGCTATCCGGCGGTGAACGGCAAAGGGTGGCCATTGGCCGTGCGTTATTGACCAGCCCGCAACTGTTGCTGCTGGACGAGCCGGTATCGGCACTGGACAAGCCCGGCAAACGGGAAGTACTGGGGTACCTGGAGCGCTTGCGGACCCACCTGGACATTCCCATGGTTTATGTTTCCCACTCCATCAATGAAGTGGCGCGGCTGGCGGATCATCTGGTGGTCATGCGCGAAGGCCGGGTAATCACCGAGGGCGATCTGCAAACCGTGCTCTCGAGGCCGGACCAGCCCCTGGCACTGGAGGACGACGCGTCGGTTATCGTGCCCGCCCGGGTCCTGCAATACGACCCGGAGTGGCATCTGTGCCTGGCAGACTTTGACGGCGGTCAGTTATGGCTGCGGGCTGAACAGAAATTCCCGGCGGGCACCCCCATCCGGCTGCGGGTGATGGCCCGGGACGTGAGCGTTGCTCTCAGTGCCCGCAAGGATCAGAGCATTCAGAACCTGATCCCGGCAAAGGTCACCGACATGGCCCCGGAGCAGACGCCCGGCATCACCGTTCTGCGCCTGTTTTCAGGTCGGACGCCCTTTCTATCGCGGGTGACCTCAAGGTCGGTTCAGCAACTGGGCCTGCAGAAAGGCACGCGAGTCTGGCTTCAGATCAAGGGCGTGGCCATTATCGAATAAGCGCCTCAGCGCGTGTTGAAAACCACCATGGTTTTGCCTTTCACCCGAACCAGCCCCTGGTCCTCGAGGGTTTTGAGTACGCGCCCGACCATTTCCCGGGAACAGCCGACAATCCGACCGATTTCCTGGCGGGTAATCTTGATCTGCATGCCGTCGGGGTGCGTCATCGCGTCCGGCTCCTTGCAAAGGTCAAGCAGCGTACGGGCCACCCGGCCGGTGACGTCGAGAAACGCCAGGTCGCCAACTTTGCGGGTGGTCTGACGCAGACGTGACGCCATCTGCTCGCCAATGAAATACAGTACCCCCGGATCTTCCTGGGCGATTTCGCGAAATCTGGTAAAGCTGATTTCTGCCACCTCACATTCGCTTTTGGCTTTCACCCAGGCACTGCGGGAGTCCATGTTGTCGAACAGCCCCATCTCGCCAAAAAAATCGCCCGCATTCAGATATGCCATAATCATTTCGCGGCCATCATCGTCCTCAATAATGACCGTTACCGAACCCTTGACGATGTAAAACAGAGAATCGCTTTTATCCCCGGCATAGATAATCGTGCTTTTCGCGGGGTAACGCCTGCGGTGACACTGGGACAGGAAATAATCCAGATGCTTGGTTTTCTGCTCAACAGGCTTGACGATGGTGGCCATGGTGCGGGACGTGCCTCCTTAGATCTGATGGGGACTCAGGTACTGCAACTCTATACCATACCCTGCGGTCCGTGCGGGCTTTGCATCAATGTGCGGGTCCTTCGACGGCCAGAGGGGCCCGGTGTCAGCAACCACTATCAGTATAGACGAGATCACCGGGTCTGGCTTCTCTGCCCGCAGCCTTCCACTGCCAGGCAGCGGGACAGTATGCCAGCATTCAGCACCATAAAATTCGTGACCGTTCCGGAGTAACAGCGAATGAAAGCAACCATAGACTGGACCGGTGATGCCGGTTTCAAAGCCACCAGCGGTAGCGGACACGCCGTTCAGCTTGATGGACCGCCGGATCACGGCGGCAAAAACCAGGGCCCCCGCCCCATGGAACTGGTGCTGATGGGTCTGGGTAGCTGTTCTTCATTTGATGTAATGAGCATCCTCAAGCGAAGCCGTCAGGACGTAACGGACTGCCACGCCGAGCTGGAAGCCGAACGTGCGGATTCAGTGCCCTCGGTTTTTACCCGGATTCATCTGCATTTTGTGGTGACCGGCAACGGGCTGAAAGAAAACCTGGTGAAACGCGCGGTCAGCCTGTCGGCTGAAAAATACTGCTCAGCGTCTATCATGCTGGAAAAAGCCGGGGTGGAAATTACTCACAGCCATGAAATCCGGGCGGCGTCCTGAGGCTGGTCACACTCTACCCAACCGGGCTGCGGTTGTGCATAATACGCGGCTTTCTTTGCCGGCAGACGCATGGGATCTGACATTCATCTCCGGACCATTCCCGAACGCCTGGGGGAGGCTGAACATGGAATCCAAATTACAGCTCCATGGTTTCAATAACCTGACCAAATCGCTGAGCTTCAACATCTACGATATCTGTTACGCACAGACGGAAGAGCAGCGACTGGCATACATCGATTACATCGATGAGATGTACAATGCTGAACGCCTGACCCAGATTCTCTCTGATGTGGTCAAGATCATCGGCGCCAATATCCTGAACATTGCCCGTCAGGACTATGAGCCTCATGGGGCCTCGGTAACCATGCTGATCGCCGAGCACGAACTGAGCGACGGCGAGCCGGACAACGAGGAATCCCCGGGGCCACTGCCGGATGCCATAGTCGCGCACCTGGACAAGAGTCACGTCACGGTTCACACCTATCCGGAGAGTCACCCCCACGATGGTGTAAGCACCTTCCGCGCTGATATTGATGTGTCTACCTGCGGCCTGATTTCGCCATTGAAGGTGCTGAACTACCTGATCCACAGTTTCGATTCCGACGTGGTCACCGTCGATTACCGGGTAAGAGGCTTCACCCGCGACGTGGACGGCACCAAGCATTACATCGATCACGATATCAATTCCATCCAGAACTATCTGACCGAAGATACCCAGAACGCCTACCAGATCATTGACGTCAACGTGTACCAGGAAAACATGTTCCACACCAAGATGATGCTCAAGAACTTCCGACTGGATAACTACGTGTTCGGGGTCAACGCTGACGATCTGGACCCGGCCGAAGCCCGGTCGATCGAAGGTCGCCTGCGCCGGGAAATGCTCGAGATTTTCTACTCCCGCAATGTCGAATAGGAACCGTCAGTTTTTTTGATGGCTCCCTCCAGAATTCTTCGTTTTATAGATTCCGGTTATTAGCCTCTAATAGGGTCATCTGCTGACTGAGGAGGCCTGTATGTCACTGAGATCCATTACTCGCCGCATTGCTGCCATGGAAACATCGGACGGCGCCGGTGTGCGCATAAAACGCTCACTGGGCCAGAGCCCACACACCCGGCTTGACCCTTATCTGATGCTGGATGAGTTCGGCTCCGATGAGCCCCGGGACTACATGGCCGGTTTTCCATCCCACCCCCATCGCGGTTTTGAAACCGTCACCTATATGATTGAAGGGCACATGCTGCATGAGGATCATCTGGGTAACCGGGGCAACCTGAAAAACGGAGGCGTGCAGTGGATGACCGCCGGGCGCGGCATTGTGCATTCGGAAATGCCCCAGCAGGAATCCGGCCAGATGCGCGGCTTCCAGCTCTGGCTGAACCTCCCTGCTGCTGAAAAAATGAAGCCTGCGGGTTATCGCGATATCCAGCCGGAAGAAATCCCCGATCTTGACCTGGGCGATGCCCGCATCAAGCTGGTGGCCGGTTCCCTGCAGGTGGAAGGACAGGTCCATGACGGGGCGGTGACCGGTGGATCGACACAACCGCTCTATGCCGACATTCACCTGCCGGCCCATGGTGTGGTCCGCCTGCCGGTCACATCCGGGCTTGCCGGGCTGGTGTATCTTTATGAAGGCGAGGCCGGTCTGGACACCGGGTCCGGGGTGGAGGAACTCACACGCTCGTCTGCCCACCTGCTCTCGGACGGCGACAGCATCAGCCTCAAAGCCGGTGCCAAAGGCGCACGTTTGCTGCTGATTGCAGGCCAGCCCATTGGCGAACCGGTCGTTCAGTACGGCCCGTTCGTCATGAACAGCCGGGCGGAGATCGAGCAGACGCTGCAGGACTACCGGGAGGGTCGACTGACGGCCTGAGCACGGTCGGCCCGGTTGTCAAACCCGATGCGACCCGCTCGCGGGCGTCCGGTGGCTCAGTCGAGGCTGCTCAGCAGTCTGGGCCTTTCAATCACGAAGCCCTGAGCATAGTCGGCACCCATACTCGTCAGCGTATCCAGCACTGCACGGGTTTCAACCTGAGACGCAATCACTTCACGTTTCATGTAGTGGGCCATGTCGATCATTGACTTGACCATGGCGCGGTCGGTCTCGCTCTTGTCCAGCTCCCGGGTGAAGGCGCTGTCGAGTTTGATCAGATCCACCGGCAGACTCCGCAGGAACTGGAACGAGGTCGGCCCGGTGCCAAAATCTCCCAGACAGAACCGGCACCCCAGCTCTTTCATTTCTTCCACAAATTCAGAGATGCTCTGCAGATCGTTAATGGCGGAGGCCTCGGTGATCTCGAACCACAGCCGTTCGATAGGCGCGTCTTTCTGGCTGAGTTTGTCGTAGATAAACTCCATCAGCGACTGGTCGTTGAGGGAATGCCCCGACAGGTTGATACAGATGCCGCCCATGTGAGCCGGGTCCGGCGCGCTGTCCCGCAGCCAGTCCAGCACGTGGCCAACGACCCAGCGATCCACCGCCTGCATGCGATCATAACGCTCGGCCATGCGCACAAAATCCTTGCCGGTAATCAGATTGCCGGTGTCGTCATACATGCTGATCAGGATTTCATACTGGGGCGACAGCCGCGTGTCCGGATGCAGCGGAATCATCTTCTGGCACCGCAGCAGCATGCGTTCCTCGTTCAGGTCACCCAGGTTGGCGACCTTGGCGGCAATCTGGTCCTGCCGCGCCTGGTCATCGGCATCCATCGAGTATTCCATGACCTTGCCGTGACCGTGCTTCTTTGCCCTTTTCATGGCCTCTTCCGAGGCCTTCAGCCAGCGTTCTGCGTCTGTCAGCCCCGGCAACTCCGGCGCCAACCCGGCACTGGCCGAGAGGTGGTAGGTGCCGGTGCCGAATTTGAACTCGGTCTTTTCAATGGCCGCTACAATTCCGCGCGCGCCTTCCAGGGCATTTTCCGCCGGCAGCATCAGCGCAAACTCATTTCCGGCCAGACGGGCCAGCGGCATGCCATCACCCACGTGGCTGCGCAGAATATCGGCAATCTGCTTCAGGGCCTGGTCCCCGGCCTGATAACCCGCGGTATCATTCAGCAGGCGGAACTGCCGCAGATCCAGCCGCACCAGCGCGCGCTCATCCTCCCGGATGGCCAGTTGCTGCTCCAGCATGCGCTCGAATTCCCGCCGCCCGAGCAGGCCGGTCAGGTCGTCGTGGGTGGAGGCCCAGGACAGCTGGTCATAAACCTTTTTCACCATCCGGTCGATGCTTTCATCCACCAATGGCCTTTCGTACTGGCTGTCCGGAACGATCACGCCCTTGCGCATCTGCTGGGCGAGCGCTTCCAGCTCGAGCTCGACAACTCTCATGCCCTGATGATTTACAAATACAAAGCGGCTGAAGCCCCGGGCCACCCAGACCAGACGGATATACTGCGGAGTGTCCGGTTTGTCCTGATCCCGCATCCAGTCACCGGTGCGCAACTGCTGGGCACGGTTGATCCAGCGCTGGAGACTGCGCTGCTCGCGTTCGGAAAGCGTCTGCTCGCTTTTTACCCCGGATCCTGTCTGCGGCATCTCGACCATTTCCGCCGGTTCGGCGGGGCTTCTCACCAGAAACTGCTTCAGTTCATCCCGAATCTGGGAGGATGGCATATGGTTGCTGGAAATGGACCCCAGCCCGTCCTGGATGACCCGCAACAGTTCCGGCAGATTGACGTTACTCTGCGGGTCGTCGGCGAACGTCATCAGCGAATCAATCACCGACAGGTAATCCTGCCAAAGCGGACTGTCCTCCCCCTGACGGATCCAGGTCAAAGACAGCAGATCCCGCCAGCCTCCGTCCAGCAGGCTCACAACCGCTCGGGGAACCTTCCGCCCGCCGAGTTTCTGATCAAGCACCCGCGCCACCGCCTGTTTGGATTCGGCAACCTTCTGGGCGCCCTCGGCGGCGGCCGTAACCCGCTCGACATTACGCCGATAGACCAGGTTCTGGCGGTCAATAAGCGTGTCCAGCTCCCCGACCGCACTGTCAAAAACTCCGACGTCCTGCTCGAAATCGGTATTGATTCTTTGCACCAGTTCATCAATGCGACGCTGGACAACGGGATTGGTGCGGCCGCCTTTCACCCCGAGCTGAGCCAGCCGGTCCATTACGCCGCGCACCGGGCTGTCCCGATCCTCGAAGAATTCCGGGTCGCGCATGACCACTTTCAACACCGGCACCTCCAGGGAACGCATGCGCTCCCTGGCGTACTCGCTCAGTTTCGGACTCTCGACCACGCTGCTGAAAAAGCGATCCACCACGTCAACCGTGGCCTGCTGCTCCTTGTCCAGCGCGTGCTCGCCGCTTTCTTTTACCCGTTCGACCACGCGCTCTCGCAGGGTGGTGTTTTCAGGTGCCGGCGCCATTTCAGTCTGCATCTGCTGTAGCTGTTTCTGGAACTCACCCGCTGAGAGCTGGCGGGCTCCTGGCGGGAAGTCAACGGGCTGCGGGTCGCCGTGGGCAATCCGGCTGGACGTCAGCGTACCCAGCAGGCTTTTGACCGTGGCAAAGGCCGTCTGCGCTGCTGATGAATGGCCACGGAATTCGGAGGACGACCGCTGGTCGATTGGCCGACGCTGCCGGGCTGGCTCTCTCGGTGGGGTATTCTCGGGCGCTTCTTTCCGGCTTGCCGGCGGCGGTTCCGGCGCTGTCTCTTTCTGGCGAGACTTTTCTTCCTTGTCGGACACAGATGATGGTTGTTCGCTGAGGTATTTGCTCAGGTCCAGATCCGGCAGCACACCGTGCCGAATGAGGATATTATTCAGCTCCTGATACAGGGGCTCGAGGTTCTTGAGCACGGTTTTATCGAACACCCGCAGGCAGATCTTTTCCACATCGCGACTGGCCTTGAGCTGGCTCAGCCCGGCATGAAAGGACTCGCAGATCAGCCCCGGCCCCAGGGGGTTGTGATGGCCGGTGGCATTGGAAACGCCCAGATTGTCGAGCCGCAGTTTCAACTGCAGCAGGTCACCGCGATACTGGGTATCGGCTTTGGTAACCATCACCCGCAGTGTCAGCCAGTCCTCGAATTCGCCCTTGTCGACGACCGATAACCCGACGCCGGGCTCCTCCCGTTTGGGGGCGGGCTTTAGGGGTGACTCCAGACTCTTGTTCATCTGATGCCAGATTACCCGCTGACGGGCCTCAACCTGACCAGCGGCATCCATAAACTCGTTGGCCTGCTGGTTGTTAGCGGCTTTCTGGGCAGATTCCTTCAGGCTGGTGATCATCTGAACCAGGGCTGCGTCCATCAGTGGCTCAATGTGCTGGATGACCGCCTTGGCCGACTGATGAAGTACAAACTGAACACGGTTACTGGGCGCCTCCAGCGACACCCGGCTCTGATTGCGGCTGGCGCCAGCCTGGGAAAGCATGGCGTTGATAGCCTCGCTGCTCGACGCCGTAAAACTGACCCCCATGGCGCCCTCAATCCGGCGCCGCACGTCCACCTTCAACTCGTGAGTCTTGCGTCCGTCGGTGCTGCGGAAACGCACCGTCAGGTCTTTCGCCGGCCTGTTGCTGGCAAGCAACTGATCGAGCTTTTTTGACGTGTCTCCGGAATAGCGGACAAACAGACCTTCTGCACAGAAGTCTGCAATCTGGCAGGGCAAGGTCCGGCCATTACCCAGATCCAGCTGGGCCGCCAGTTTTATCGGTTTACGGGGGCTTGAACGACGTTCTTTCGGATCCATGAACTACCTGTTTTGGTAACACCGGCGACCCATTGGGAGTCAGGATTCTGGTCACCGGCCGGTCTCCCTGAACAGGGGCAGATAACGGCTAACTGAATGACTGTGATAGCGTATAAGCTGACCCGTGTCCACTGGCCCAGCAAGCCATCAGAGAAGCGCCGGACTCATGACACAGCTTAGCCAGATACACCGTTTTACGCTACTTATAGCGACCTGTTCAATCATTCTATCCGGTTGCTCCACTTTCGGCTATTACCACCAGGCTGCCAGCGGCCATCTGTCACTGATTATGGCCACCGAACCGGTCGACGACTGGCTGGCTTCACCGGAGACACCGCGGCCCCTGAAAGACAAGCTGCGGTTAACGCAACAGGCCCGCCAGTTCGCGGGCGATACACTGCACCTCCCCGTGGGTGATGCGTTTTCCCGGTATACGGAGCTGGAGCGCCCCTGGGTTTTGGTGAACCTTGTTGCCGTGCCGGAATTTTCGCTGGAACCTCATCAATGGTGCTACCCGTTTATCGGCTGCCAGGCCTACCGGGGCTACTATGAACTGGATGACGCCCTGGCCGAGGCGGACGCCTTCGCCGATCGGGGCCATGACATTTTTATCGGGGGCGTGACGGCCTACTCCACCCTGGGCTGGTTTGACGATCCCCTGCACACCGGCTTTACCCGCCTGTCCGATGACAGGATGGTTGCGCTGATGTTCCACGAACTGGCCCATCAGGTGGTGTATATCCCCCGGGACACGGCTTTCAATGAAAGCTTTGCAACCGCTGTGGAACTGGAAGGCCTGCGACTGTGGCTTGAAGCAAGGGGAGACACCCGGGGCTTTGAGCGGGCGCTAAAAAGGCTGCAACGGCGCAGGCAGACATTTGACCTGGTAGAGGCCGCCGTCAGTGAGCTTGAGGCGCTGTACAGCAAACACGAGAGTCTGACTGACGGTGTGATGAGGCAACAGAAAAGCGATATTTTCGATGGGCTTGAGCAGCAATACCGGGCGCTCGCCCGGGGATGGGAAGAGCCCGGGCCATTCGGCTCCGAGCCTGGCGCCCTGAACAACGCCAACCTTGCCCTGTTTCGACAGTACAATCACTACGTGCCCGCGTTCCGGCAGCTGTTCCAGGAATCCGGGGAGGATTTCGACGCGTTTTACCGTGCCGTCAAAACCCTGTCGAACCGGAATGCGCGGGAGCGAAGCAGGAAGCTGGCGGCCCTAGGTCAGCGATTTCACGAACACTTTTGATTTGCGCTCGACGTTGTAGGAAGCCAGCTTGGGCCCGGGTAAATCCTGAACCGACGAAGTGCGAAACCCCCGCTCGCGGAACCAGTGTTCGGTCTGGGTGGTCAGCGCAAACAGCCGCTGGATGCCCTGCCCCCGGGCGAGCTTTTCAACCATCGCCAGAATGTCATCACCACGCCCGGCACGGCGGTAAGCCTGGTCGACCGCAAAACAGGACAGCTCTCCCGCGCCTTCATCCGGGTAGGAATGCAGGGCGGCACAGCCGACGATGGTGCCATCCCTTTCAGCCACAACGTAGCGGCTGATTTCAGTCTCCAGCAAGTCCCGGGACCGACGAACCAGCACGCCCTGTTCCTCTAGTGGCTGGATCAGACCCAGTATGCCGCCGATATCCTCAACCCTGGCCTGACGAATCTGCTCGTAGTGGTCACTGCTGACCAGGGTGCCGGCGCCATCCCGTGTAAACAGCTCTTCCAGCAGCGCGCCGTCTTTAACATAACTGATGATATGGGCCCGGCGTACCCCTTTCACACAGGCATCGCAGGCGGCTTTCAACAGGTCACCATCGTGGCCGTCCACCTTTCCCGCCGACATCCACTCGGCGGCCTGCCTGGCGGTAAGCTCCCGGATCAGACTGCCGTCATCCTCGGGCAGTCCCTGATTCTCGGTAAACATGATCAGCTTTTCCGCCTGCAGGGCTGCCGCGACCTGGCCGCCAACGTCCTCGTAGGAGAGGTTAAAGGCATCACCGGTGGGTGAGTAGCCCAGGGGTGGCAGCAGCACAATGTGGCCGAGCTCGAGGAGCTTTTCGATACCGGCCACATCGACACGCCTGACCCGGCCGGTATAGCCAAAATCAATACCGTCCAGAACCCCCACCGGACGGGCGGTCACGTAATTACCGCTGCTGACCCGAATGCGGGCGTTATGCATGGGTGAATTCACCAGCCCCATGGACAACAGGCTTTCCAGGTGAGCCCGCAAACCGCCAATGGCCTCGAGTACTGGCATAAGCTGGTCCTCTGGCGTTACCCGCAGGCCGCGATGAAACACCGATTCGGCGCCCATGGCGTCGAGTCGCGTCTGGATCTGACGGCGTGCGCCAAACGCCACTACCAGCCGTATCCCGAGGCTGCTGAGCAGTGCGATATCATGAATAATGTTGATCAGATTGCTGTGATCAAGGCCATCACCACCGATTGTAAGCACCACAGTGCGTCCACGATGGGCATTGATGTAGGGCGATGAATGACGGAATCCATGCAGCCAATCGTTGGATTTCAAGTGCCTCTCCTAAAAACGATTCGTACAGCGGGCATACTCTCAAGTCTGATGAGCGATGGCAGAGGGCCTTTCCAAAACCGTAGAGCGCCAGGGATGGCGCGACCGAGCCCTACATGGACGTATTTACGGGCGTGTTTTGGAAAGGCCCTCTGCCACCGCTCTTGCACCGGTTTAGAATAGCTGCCTCAAATAGTTAAAGGCAAAACTCCCGAATCAGTCCTTTCAAAATTCGTACGGCCGGATCCAGTTGGGACAGCTCCAGAAATTCATCCGGCTGATGGGCCTGATCGATGGACCCCGGACCCATGACCAGGGTTTCCAGGCCAAGCTGCTGTAACCAGGGGGCTTCCGTGGCGAAGGCGACTGATTCGGCGGTGTGGCCGGTGAGCTTTTCGCAGGCGCGCACCAGTTCCGCATCCGCCGGGGTTTCAAAGGGCGGCACGCCGTCGAACAGCGGCTCGAAGGTCATCGACAGCTGACGGCTCTGCGCCATGGGTTGCAGTTTGCGGAGAATCTCTCCCCGCAGCTCGGTCATATCCATACCGGGCAGCGGCCGTAAATCGAAATGCAGTTCACAGCGGGCGCAGATACGGTTCGGGTTGTCGCCACCGTGAATACAGCCCAGGTTCAGGGTGGGCACCTGTATACGGAAGTTGGGGTTGCTGTATTTTGCCTGCCAGCCGCTGCGCAGGTCCAACAGTTGACCCAGGGCTTCGTGCATGCCCTCCAGAGCATTACGCCCGAGGCCCGGATCCGAGGAATGGCCGGATTGACCCTCGAAAACCAGTCGCTCCATCATGATGCCTTTATGCATCCGTACCGGTTTCAGCCCCGTGGGCTCGCCAATTACCGCGTAGCGGGCTTTTGGCCGCCCGGCTTCCGCCAGCGCCTGGGCGCCATTCATCGAGCTTTCTTCATCGGCGGTCGCCAGAATGATCAACGGCTGCTGCAGCTCCTGATCAACAAAGGCTTTGGCGGCCTCTATGGCGAGCGGGAAAAAGCCCTTCATATCGCAGGTACCCAGCCCGTACCAGCGGTTATCCCGCTCGGTCAGCTGGAACGGGTCGCTCTGCCAGCGTTTGTCATCAAAAGGCACGGTATCGCTGTGGCCGGCCAGCACCAGCCCGCCCGGACCGCGCCCAAGGGTTGCGATCATGTTGACCTTGCCGGGCATCCCGGGCACGTCCAGGATCTCTACCTCGAACCCCATGGGTTCAAGCCACTGAGCCAGCTTGCGAACCACCGGCTCGTTGCTCTGGTCCCACTCGGCAGACGCGCTGCTGATGGACGGCTGGGCAATCAGCTGTGCCAGCATGTCCCTGATACCGGGAAGATGTTGTATGGATACCGACATTAAAAAGACCTCCGCCCCTGGCCGGGACCAGGAAAGACTCTAGGGATTCCGGCCGCGACGCCAGACTTCAAAAATTTCGATCAGCCGGATAGCAATGGGATAGGTCACCTCGCCACCGTCGACCAGCCGCACCACTTCCATTCGTTCGTCGTCAATGCCTTCCAGGCGTCCCTGCACCACTTTGCCGTTAGCCAGAGTTACTCTTACCGTCTGGCCTGTCAATGAGGCCGCATCCCCGATCCGAGCGGAGCGCCAACCGGCTGTAGCAGGGTCGGTGTTGACGGTGACCGGTTCCATGGCCTCCGAAGGCACCTTCTCGGATTCGGGTTCCACCGACACCAGGTGCACATCGGGCACCTGCGCACCGTTGTAGGAAATAAACGGCTCGGATGGCCCCACCGGCATTCCCCAGAGCGGTTGGCCGGGGTTGAGTGTAAACGCCAGCTCTCCACCCTCGGTCAGCCACTGGCGGTAAAGCGCGATCAACTGGTCACTGGCCCGGAATCCCCGCGCCGCCAGGGCGGTCTGAAACGATTCCATCACTACCCGGGCCCACTGATCCGTTTCCAGCCCGGCTTCCCTGGAACAGTAGGCTGCTATCCGTCGCATCAGGCCGCCGTCCCGAAGGGTGATGGCCACAGGCTGAGCACTGGTCGTCATTAACGCAGCAGGATCAAGAGGATTCAACCTGGCGCCCGGCCACAGTGCCTCCACGCTACCGGTATCCACCGTAGTTATTTCAGCGTACAGGCCGGAGGCATCCTGGCGAACCAGGGCCTCGCCAGCCAGCCCGGAAACGCCGATTCGCAGCAGGTCACCACTACCAAGCTGCTGCCGATGATCGGGCCCGCAAACAGGCACGAACAGTTCCGGGGCCCCGGCCTCTTCCGACGCTGTTACCCAGTTGCTGAAGAGTCCCTCGGCAAATGCCATGGAAAGCTCCTCCGCCGCTAGCGTCCATTGCGTCGGCAGAGCCGCGGGATCCAGCAGGGCATTGACCAGCGCAACGGGGGAACCGGAATCGAAACTGATGCGCCCCACGGCAAGCGGTTGGGACAGCCGGAAATCCTTGTACTCGCCATCCAGCAGCGTTAACGATCCGGCGATGCTGGAGCGAATGCTACCGGGGCTGATCACACCCACCTGGTTCACCGCCTGGTCGGCCTCCGATAAACGCTGGTCCGCCAGCCACCAGATACCGGCCTTGAACGCCAGGTAACCAGCCAGAGCCAGAATAACCAGTAGGGTCAGCAGGCGCTTCATACTCGGTCCTTATGGGGCCGCCGGTTCTGCGGCATCAGTTGCGGGAAATCAGCGTACCTACACCTTCGTCGGTAAAGATTTCCAGCAGAGTGGCATGAGCAACCCTGCCATCAATGATATGGGCAGTGCGCACGCCGTTTTCCACCGCATTCAGGGCACAGCGGATTTTTGGCAGCATTCCGCCATGAATAGTGCCATCCTCGATCAGGTCGTTCACCTGCTTTGCCGTCAGACCGGTCAGCACCTTGTCGTCTTTGCTTTTCAGGCCGGAAACATTGGTCAGCAGAATCAGTTTTTCAGCCTTCATGGCTTCAGCAACCTTGCCAGCCACCAGGTCAGCGTTGATATTATAGGACGCGCCATCCGGGCCGACACCGATAGGCGCAATCACCGGGATGACGTTGCTACGGGTCAGCATATCGATTACGTCCACATTGACGCTCGCCACCTCGCCAACGTGACCGATGTCGATGATTTCCGGGCGCTCGACTTCCGGAGAGCGGCTGACTACCTCCAGTTTTTTGGCCCGAATCAGATTGGCGTCCTTGCCGGTCAATCCGATGGCGGTGCCACCATGGGAGTTGATCAGCGACACGATCTGTTTGTTGACCTGCCCGCCCAGAACCATTTCCACAACGTCCATGGTTTCACTGTCTGTCACCCGCATGCCGTTCACGAAGCGCGACTTGATATTCAGCCGTTCCAGCAGGTCGCCAATCTGGGGGCCGCCCCCATGAACCACAATCGGATTGATACCCACCAGCTTCATCAGCACCATATCCCGGGCGAAACTGCTTTTCAGCTCTTCGTTTTCCATGGCGTTGCCACCGTACTTGATAACAACGGTCTTGCCGGTAAATCGCTGGATATAGGGCAGGCCGTTGCTGAGTACGGCGGCGACCTGCATTGCTGTTTCACGATCCAAAGCCATTCAATTTGCCCTGATGGTTGGTTAATGGGTGTTCAGAACTGACCGTTCCGTATTCAGAAATCCGCCACCAGGTCCGGCGCCACCCTGCTCAGCTGGTCCCGGAACACGGATTTTATCCGTTCCAGCGCCTCTTCATTTTCAGCCTCAAACCGGAGCACCAGCACAGGCGTGGTATTGGACGCGCGGCAAAGACCCCAGCCATCGGAAAACTCGACGCGAATACCGTCGATCGTGCTGACGCTGCCATCACCGAAGTCGCCCTGCTGCCCCAGCTTATCGACAATGCCGAACTTGGTCTGCTCGGTCACAGGCAGATTGAGTTCCGGCGTGCTGATATCGTCGGGAAAATCTTCAAACACTTCGTCGCTGTCGCGGTCTTCAATGCCGAGGATCTCAAGCAGGCGGGCGGCGGCGTAAAGGCCGTCATCAAAGCCCATCCAGCGCTCGCCGAAGAAAATGTGGCCGCTCATTTCACCGGCCAGCAGGGCGCCGGTCTCTTTCATCTTGGCCTTCATCAGCGAGTGCCCGGTTTTCCACATGACCGGGCGGCCACCGGCTTCTGAAATAACACCGGCCAGGCGACGGCTGCACTTTACATCGAAGAGCACATCCGCGCCGGGATTGCGTGACACCACATCTCTGGCAAACAGCATCATCAGCCGGTCAGGCCAGATAATCTTTCCGGAGTTGGTCACCACCCCCAGACGATCGCCGTCACCATCAAAAGCCAGCCCCAGATCGGCTTTCTCCGACTTCACTGCGGCAATCAGGTCTTTCAGGTTTTCGGGCTTGCCCGGATCCGGATGGTGGTTGGGGAAGTCACCGTCCACCTCGCAATACAACGGCACCACTTCGCAGCCCAACTCTTCCACCAGCACGGGGGCCAGTTCCCCGGCAATGCCGTTGCCGGCATCCAGTACCACTTTCAGCGGGGCCGCAACGGCAATATCACCGACGATCCGGTCCAGATAGGCGCGTCGCACATCTTCAGACGACTGGCTGCCCTGACCGCCAACCAGATTGCCGGTCTGAATGCGCTGCAACAAACGCTGGATGGCTTCGCCCGAGAGGGTTTCACCGCCCAGCATGATTTTAAGGCCATTGTAGTTGGCCGGGTTGTGGCTGCCGGTGACCATCACTCCCGAGCCCGTGCCCAGTTCGTGGGTGGCGAAATAGAGCACGGGAGTGGGCACCGCGCCGATCGTGATCACATCGCAGCCGGCGGCCATGATGCCGCTTCCCAGGGCGTCGGCCAGCTCGGGGCTAGAGTGGCGTCCGTCGTAACCGATGCAGATGCTTTTAACTCCGCGCTCAATGGCCTCACTGCCAATGGAGCGGCCAATCACCTGCACAATCTCCGGCGTCAGGGTCTCACCAACAATACCGCGAATGTCATAGGCACGGAAAATTGTCTCGGACAATTCAACATCCGGCAGGACAGTTTCCTCAACGCCGGGCGCGTTATCCGGAGAATCCGGGCCACCGAAGCCCAGTACATCGTCGTCCCCGTCGAGCATGTCGATGTCGGGCATGTCTTTTTCTTCAAACAGCGGTTCACCGCCCGGCTCGGCCTGATCTGCGGCCGGTTCTGCCTTCTTCGCGGGGCGTGTCGAACCGGCCTGTTTGGCAATCCGTTTATCCACCATCTGGGCGAGCCTGGACAGCACTTCCGCCGTGGAGGCGACCATATCCCACTTGAAACCGGGCGGCCTGACTTTCTCCCCGGAAAACGCCTTGTGAGCCCACTGGATCAGCACGGTCACTTCCTGGCGCTGGCTGCGCTGGGCCGAACCGAGCATTACCCAGACCAGAATTGCCGCCAGCAATATCGGCGCGATAATCAGGCCAGCGACCGGCACCATGCCCATCAATGGCGCAGGTGCCGACGCTGGCCGATACCTCAGCTTCCAGTCCGGATTCAACAGGTCACGCTCGACCGCCGCGCCACCACCACTGCCATTGCTGACGATGACCTGGTCCGCTCCGTTCACGGACTGGACAATCTCGAACTGACCTCCCAGTTCACTATTCAGACCCGCAAGAAGAGGCTTCAGCCCGTCAGCGTCAAATACCGCCAGCAGGGTACCGAGCACGGCGTTTCCGGTGTTCCGCCGGATGGGCGCGGCCATCTGCAGATACCACTGGCTGTCCCGCGGGAAGGCGTCCGGGTATAGCGGGCGACCGGATTCCGCACGCCTTGCCAGATCCAGCCCGGCAAAGCCGAGCGTTGGCGCGCTGACAATGCGTGAAATCTCGTCGTAGGGAAACAGGTACACGGCCCGGACGCCCGGAATCGCATCGCTCAGGGTAGCCATTGCGGCAGAAAGCGAGCCCTGCCCTTCAAGCGCTTCGCGAACGTAGCCCTGGGCGCCCAGCCCGGCCACCACCGACTGCAGCAGGGCAAAATGCCGGTTAACCTGAGCCGCGGCAGTATCGGCGACAAGGGCGCTCTGCATTTCGTATCGGCGGGACTCAGCGGGCACGACCAGCAGAAAATACACCAGTGCCGCCGAGGCCAGACCTGCCAGGACCACGACCAGCGACTGCCTGAACGCCACCGAACTCAGCCGTTTGTGTTTGGGATTCGCCGCAGGTTTTGTGTTTTTGCCCTGATTTTTTACCGCTTTGGCACTCGCTCCGGAGTCAACGGCTTCATCGTCCAATGTCTTCTTCTTGCCAAGCTTCATAGTCAATCCTGCGGGTGCAAGCGTCCGGATTTGTTCATAAACTGACGAGTTGTGAAGAGTATAGACCCTCACAGCCAATCTGTGGCGCCGGGGTCACTGGCTGCCGGTGGAACCGAAGCCGCCCTCGCCGCGTTTGCTCTGGTCAAATGCCGACACAACCTCAAAATCCGCCTGCACAACCGGCACCAGGACCAGCTGCGCAATGCGCTCCCCCACCTCCACGGTGAATTGCTGACTGCCACGGTTCCAGCAGGAGACCATCAACTCGCCCTGATAATCCGAGTCGATCAACCCGACCAGGTTACCAAGCACAATGCCGTGCTTGTGTCCCAGACCGCTGCGCGGCAGGATCATCGCCGCCAGCGAAGGGTCTGCAATGTGAATCGAAAGCCCGGTGGCGATCAGCTCGGTCTGTCCGGGAACGAGCGTCAGCGGGGCATCCAGGCAGGCGCGCAGGTCCAGGCCCGCGGAGCCTTCAGTGGCATATTCGGGGAAGGCAACCGTCTGCCCGATCCGGTCGTCCAGAATTCGTACCTGAAAAGTCTGGCGGGTCATGAATTTTCCTGTCAGTCAGTGGGAATCAGTCAGTCGTTCGGTAATCAGCGCGATCAAACGTCGGGAGATATTGGCTTTGGTGTCCGGCCCGATGCTCTCGCGGCCATCGGTCCAGAAAACGGTCACGGCATTATCATCACTGTTGAAACCCAGGCCGGGCGTGGAGACATCGTTTGCCACAATCATCTTCAGCTTTTTGCGTGACATTTTATCCAGCGCGTAGCGTTCAACGTTCTGAGTTTCGGCCGCAAACCCCACGGTAAAAGGCGCATCGGTACGGGCCGCGATGGTGGCCAGGGTGTCCGGATTGCGCACCAGGGCCACGTTCATGGCGTCACTGGTTTTCTTGATCTTGTCGCTGGCGCAGACATCCGGGCGATAATCCGCCACGGCGGCAGTGGCAATGAACAGGTCACAGCCCTCATCCACGGCACGGCTGGATTCATCCAGCATGTCCTGGGCGGTGCTGGCAAACCGGCGCTCGACGCCGACAGGTGCATCCAGAGCGACCGGCCCGCTGACCAGCACGACGGCGGCACCCGCCTCGCGGGCCGCTGCCGCAAGGGCGTACCCCATTTTACCGGAGCTGTGATTGCTGATGTAGCGCACTGGGTCGATAGGTTCCCGGGTCGGGCCTGCGGTGATCACCACACGCTTTCCGCCAAGGGCTCTGTTCGGAGTCACGTCAACGATTTTGTCGCCGTTTCCAGCAATCAACGCGCACAGCGCAGCGGGCTCAAGCATGCGCCCGGGCCCCACATCGCCACAGGCCTGGGAGCCCTGGTCAGGGCCCCACAGCCGGATTTGCGGATCAGCTTCCAGTAATTCCGTGTTGCGCCGGGTCCGAAGGTTGCTCCACATGGCCTGATTCATCGCAGGCGCCAGCGCAATAGGCGCCTGGGTCGCACAACAGAGCGTGGTCAACAGGTCGTCGGCCATGCCGTTCGCCAGGCGCGCCATGAAGTCCGCAGAGGCAGGCGCAATAACCACCAGGTCCGCCCATTTGGCCAGCTCAATGTGACCCATGCCCGCCTCGGCTTCGGAATCAAGCAGTGAGGTACGAACAGGTTCCCCACTCAATGCCTGAAACGTCAGCGATGTGATAAAAGCCTCGGCGCCACGGGTCATCACCACACGAACCTCGTGGCCTGACTTTTTCAGCAGGCGGACAAGCTCCGCGCTCTTGTAGGCGGCGATGCCGCCCGTTACCCCCAGCAGGATTCGATGAGCGGCCATAGTAACTCCGTAATAGTCATCCCGGGACTGTAAAGCCGTGACAGCCCCGCCCGGCATTGGCGACAGCGCCGTGTACGCCATAAAAATTAAAGGCTTATAAGATAGCACGTCGGCGCGCTGCGGACAGCCCGTTCCGCGTGGTAAACTACCTGCTGATGAGGGACTCTGTCCCATGGAATCATGCCCACCAGGATGGGCGGGCCACACGAAAGGAATCGAACATGCCAGCTATTGATTGGCCAGAAGATGAGCGCCCGCGTGAGCGTTTATTGGCCCACGGCGCCCGCAGCCTGTCTGATGCGGAATTACTTGCCATTTTTCTGAGAACCGGCACTGCAGACATGCCCGTGATGGCACTCGCGAGACACCTCACCGAAGAATTCGGCGGGCTCCGTGGCCTGATGACCGCCTCTCAACGGCAATTCTGCTCGATAAAGGGGCTCGGCACCGCCAAATTCGCCCAGGTCCGGGCGGCAATGGAAATGGCCCAACGGGTGATGGACGAACCCCTGCGCCAGGGCGACCCGCTTAAATCCCCGGAAGACACCCGGCGCTTTCTGAGCAGCCGACTGGGCACCTACCCCCATGAAGTCTTTTCCGGGCTGTTTCTAGATAACCGCCACCGGGTCATCCGGTATCAGGAGCTGTTTCGCGGCACCATTGACGGTGCTGCTGTCTATCCACGCGAAGTGGTTCGCCAGGCGCTGGAGGTCAACGCGGCCGCAGTGATCTTTGCTCACAACCATCCTTCAGGGGTTGCCGAGCCAAGCCAGGCGGACGTGTCACTGACCCGCAGGCTGAAAGATGCGCTGGAACTGGTGGACATCAGGGTTCTTGACCATATGGTGGTGGGTCACGGTGAGGTAATATCTCTTGCTGAAAGAGGACTGATGTAGATCCGGTGCCAGACAACGAAAGAGACTGGCCAGAATCCCAACAAACTTTTGCGTTGGGCGGGCAGTTCTGGTATAAAAGCGTCCCTTTCTGGCGGCGTCTGGCGAGTAGCGTGAACTGTCTGGTAACAGGGCAGCTTTAGCGCAAGCAAAACCCAGAAACGCGATTGAACGAATTTAAAACGTATTTTCAGGACCCTAGCTCAGGTCGGAGGCAAGTATGTCCAGAGTCTGTCAGGTCACCGGTAAGCGACCGGTAGCCGGTAACAACGTTTCTCACGCGATGAACCATTCCCGTCGCCGTTTTCTGCCCAACCTGCAGCACCATCGCTTCTGGGTTGAATCCGAGAAGCGTTTTGTAAAGCTGCGCGTATCCACCAAGGGTATGCGTGTAATCGACAAAAAAGGCATTGACGCTGTGCTGGCCGATCTTCGTGCCCGCGGCGAGAAATTCTAAGGAGCCGCATCATGCGCGAGAAAATCAAGCTGGTTTCATCAGCAGGTACCGGTCACTTCTACACGACCAAAAAGAACAAGCGGAACACCCCGGAAAAGATCGAGATCAAAAAGTACGATCCGGTTGTCCGCAAGCACGTTGCGTACAAGGAAGCCAAGATCAAGTAAGCCTGATCCGGCATCCTGACAAACCCGGCTGAAACGCCGGGTTTTTTTGTACGTGCTCAAAAAGTGCTGACGTAGCCGCTAGGCAACGCAATGTCCATAGCCACCGGCAGGTGGTCAGACACCGGGAAGCTGACCACTTCCGAGCGGCGGATTTCCAGGCTGGGGCTTACAAGGATGTGGTCCAGGGCCCGCTCGGGCCGCCAGCTTGGAAAGCTGTGGGCGGTTGCCGGCAGGGGAATCAGGTTAGCGTGTTTAAGCGGTGTATCAGTGAGCAGCTGCTCGGCGTGGTTGTTCAGGTCTCCCATCAACACCACATGCTGATAATCGGCAATCAGTTCCCGGATAAAGCCAAGCTGCCTGTGCTGGGCCGCCTTACTCAGTGCCAGATGCAACATGACCAGGACCAGCGGGTCCTCTTCCGAGCCGTAACGGGCGACGATAGCGCCCCGGCCCGGAATCAGCCCGGGCAGCTTGTGCTCTTCCACACTCAGGGCCCGATAGCGGCTCAGTAGCCCATTGCTATGCTGAGCCAGTTGCCCGAGGTTCCTGTTCAGCTGCTGATACCAGTAGGGAATTCCCGCAGCCTCCGCCAGATACTGGACCTGGTTGATGTAGCCGCTGCGCAGGCTGCCACCGTCACATTCCTGAAGGGCAACCACATCGTAGTTGCGCAACAACGCGGCAATCCGGTCCAGATTCTCGATGCGCTTGCGATGGGGCAGCAGGTGCTGCCAGCTGCGGGTCAGATAGTGTCGGTAGGACGCAGTGTTGATACCCACCTGAATATTGAATGTCAGCAGCCGGATGTGCCGGTGGGGCTCGAAATCCGGCACATGATCATCGCCCGAGCAACGCCCCCGGACAGCATCATTCGGCTTGATAATACCTTCCAATTGCTTCCTGATGCGGTTATACATAGCCGAGGCGGCTTATCTTTCCTGCTCGACCAGATAATCCACTACGTCCAGAACCGCCTCGTGACTGCCTGCCATACTGGCCGTTACCCGATACTTGCCAGCGACCAGCATGGTTGGCGTGCCGGTTACTCGCGCACCGCGAATCTTCGACTGCGCCTGTTGCATCCGGGCATTCACACCGAAGCTGTTGTAGTTTTTTAAAAAAAGCTCTCCGTCCACTCCGTAATTGGCCACAAAGTCAGCCAGCGCCTCGCCAGAATTCAGCGGACGGCGTTCCCCCGCCAGGGCATCAAACAATGCGTCGTGAACCTTGTCCAGTTCACCCATGGCCTCCAGTGCATAAAAAGCCTTGGCGTGGGGCTCCCAGGAGGCCCCCAGTGCAGCAGGAATGTTCACGTAATTGACGTAGTCGGGCGCATTCTCAACCCAGCTCTCAATCAACGGTTTGAATGTGTAACAGTGGGGGCAGCCATACCAGAACACCTCTGCCACCTCGACTCCGGTGTCACTTGCCGTGCGGATCGGCACGTCCAGGGCTACGTAATGGCGACCCTCCTGATAGGATTGGGCATTGGCCTGGGACAGAAACAACATTGCACACAGTGCGACTGCAATCGTTCGGAAAGCTCCGGTCATTCTTATTCTCCGATTTTGTTGAGGGGTCTCTGGCCCGAGTATGACTCAGCCGTCACAACAAGTTCCACCCTCGGCGGATTAAAGGTTGGTTAAGGGCCGCTTCTGAGACAGAGACAATAAAAAACCCTGCCGAAGCAGGGTTTTATAATGTAGCGCTCGTTCAGATCACTTCAGGCCGGATACGTAGCTGGCAACGGCTGAAATTTCCTGATCGGTCAGCTTGGCCGCCACATCCATCATGATCGAGGCGTTCTGCCCGGCATCACGTTCTCCGTCACGATAGGCGGTGAGCTGCTTCGACACATACTCCGCGCTCTGTCCGCTGAGTCGGGGATAACCTGCCGCTTCAATCCCTGTTCCGTTCGGGCTATGACAGCCGGCGCAGGCCGGAACACCCGATGCCATATTGCCGCCGCGATACAGTGCCATACCCTGATCCACCAGATCCGGATCAGCCTGGCCAATAGGCATGTCCTGACTGTCAAAGTAGGCAGCCAGATCCTGCAGATCCTGGTCAGAACGGTCATCCAGCAGACCGGTCATAGAGGCGATCATCCGATCCTGATCCTTGATCAGTACCAGCTGCTGGTAAAGGTATTCCTCACCCAGCCCGGAAAGCTTAGGGTAGTTCGGTGCAATCGGCTCGGCACCGCCAGCCCCGTGGCATCCGGCACAGACCTGTGCGTTTTGTTCACCTGCTTCAGGATCTCCTGCCCCGTGCGCCATCGCTGTGAGGCCGACACCGAGAACAACTCCTGCGATCAGTTTTTTCATGCTCGCTCCGCTTCTCTCATCAAAAGGTATTCTTCGTTATGCAGCCGGATGGCACGGGTCGTGAGACGCAAACCGGGGCTGGCGGCGGTCGCACAAGGCGTTCCGCCCGGATTTGGTGTAGCATTATACATTAATCCCCGATAACTGAAATCCAATAGGAAATCCGATCTCCGTGATGCCTGACGAGACCCCCCGAAGCCTTTCATTCAACAGCGCCCGTTTTCTCATCAGCGCCTCCCGTCTGGAAGAGTGCCCCGCGGACCATGGGGCAGAAGTCGCCTTTGCCGGCCGCTCGAACGCAGGCAAGTCCAGCGCTATCAACACTATCACCACCAACGGCAAACTCGCGCGAACAAGCAAGACCCCGGGGCGCACCCGACTGATCAATTTTTTTTCCCTTAACCGGGAAAACTGCCGCCTGGTGGACCTGCCCGGGTATGGCTACGCCAAAGTATCCCGCGATCTGAAAGACGACTGGCAGAAACACCTGGGCCACTATCTGAACGATCGTCGCTGTCTGCGCGGGCTGGTGCTGGTGATGGATATACGCCATCCGCTAACCGATTTTGATCAAATGATGGTGCAATGGTGCGACCATAACAACCTGCCGCTGATGATTCTCTGCACCAAAGCGGATAAATTGAAATTCGGCCAGGCAAAAACCGCGATGATGGGCATTGCCCGGAAACTGGAAGGCACTGGCTGTCTTGAACATCTGGTGATGTTCTCGGCCACCTCCAAACGGGGTGTGGACGAGACACGAAGCGCACTGACGGACTGGCTGGAAGCCGAGTGAACTGGAACCGGGAAAGACTGGCCAAAAAAACGGCCTGCCAAAATGACAGGCCGCGAAACGTCAGGGTTTACGACGTGCTAAAACCTGAGTGCTCTCAGGCAAACGCCAGCAATGTCCGAGTTGCCAGCGCTTGTCGATAATGACAGCAAGACAAGGTCAAAGTTCCCTTCCATATCCGTTAAATTGTATCGGCCATGCTATCGACCGTCATTCGCTGCCAGGGCGACACGGTCCGACGCGTCGGGCAGCTGCGGGCGATACTTTTCCCGCAGACTCATAACCCGCTCCCGGTACTCCGGGTTCAGATAGGGGATTTCCAGTGTCAGCACCTGATAGATGCCCTGCTTCAGGTGGGTCAGGGTCAGACTTCCGTCCCCTTCACTGGCATGCGCTGTTTTCAGATACGCCATCCAGTTGGTAATCACCAGCCAGACATTCAACGACATGGCAGCCCTCAGATCCTCATGCTGGGCATGGATAATGCCCGCCTCCGCCAGCTTTTCAAAAATCCGGTTGATGGCAATCAGGCAGCGTTCGGTGAACTCCCGGTAGTCCTCGCGGAGCCGCCGGTCACTGTCCAGCAGATATTCCAGATCCCGGTGAAAAAAGCGGTAGCTCCAGAGCCCGTCGAACACCGACTCCAGGTAAAACGTCAGGTCGTCCAAGGTAATCGGACGGCTTTCCGGAATATCGAGATAGAAATCCACCAGCTTTTCGTACTCGAGAAAAATCTCATAGATAATGTCTGACTTGTTGCGGAAGTGGTAATACAGGTTGCCCGGGGATATCGCCAGGTGCGCGGCAATATGATTGGTGGTCACGTTGCGCTCTCCGCGCTCGTTAAAAAGCTCCAGGCTGGACAGTAGAATCTTGTCTCGGGTTTTCATAGGCACAACATCTGATGCAATAGCGTTGAAATTGGCGGACTTGACTCCCTAGAGTATATACTCTAGCAAAACGGTATCGTGAAAACCGAACATTTTGCACCACTGGTGATTTATCGATGATGACCAGGCCCGGTACGCCCGCTTCGCGAGTACCGTGACCCGCATCGCAAGGAGAGAAAAACTATGGTTGCCACCGTTGTGCAGCTGACCGAGAGCAAAAAGCAGATACAGCATAACCATCGCACCTTCGATGATCAGAAAAAGGCCTTTCGCAACAACCCCATGCCTTCACTGGCCGAGCGGCAGGAGAATCTGAAGCGGCTCAAGCGGGTGCTGATTACCAACCAGGACCGTCTGCTTGACGCCATGGACCGGGACTTCGGCTGCCGTTCCCGCGACGAGTCACTGATTGCGGAAGTCATGCCGTCGGTGCAGGGAATCAACTACACGCTGAAAAACCTGAGTGGCTGGATGAAACCCTCCAGGCGCCACGTGTCGATGCTATTCCAACCGGCCAGCAACAGTGTGAATTATCAGCCCAAGGGCGTGGTTGGCGTGATCGTGCCCTGGAACTACCCACTCTACCTGGCGGTAGGCCCGCTTATTGCGTCCCTGTCTGCGGGCAACCGCACCATGATCAAGATGTCCGAATTCACGCCCCATACTTCGGCCCTGTTCCGGGAACTGATGGAATCCGCTTTTCCAGAGGACCTGGTCAGTGTGGTTAATGGGGAAGCGGACGTGTCCGCGGATTTCTCGGCACTGGCATTTGATCACCTGCTGTTCACCGGCTCCACTTCGGTGGGCAAGCTGGTGATGAAAGCCGCGGCTGAAAACCTCACACCGGTTACCCTGGAGCTCGGCGGCAAGTCCCCCGCCATTGTGGCGGCGGATGTGCCCATGGAAGATGCGGCCCAGCGCATCGGCTTTGGCAAGGCCATCAATGCCGGTCAGACCTGCGTAGCGCCGGATTACGTGCTTTGCCCCGCGGACCGTGTGCAGTCTTTCGTGGACGAGCTCCGCAAGCAGATCGGCATCATGTACCCGACCCTGCGGGACAACGACGATTACACCGCCATCATTAACGAGCGGCAGTATGAACGCCTGCAGGGATACCTCGAAGACGCCAGAAACAAGGGCGCCGACCTGATCGAGATCAACCCTGCCGGGGAAAACCTGAAAGATGGCACCCGCAAAATGCCCATTACTCTGGCGCTGAACACGACGCCGGATATGAAACTTATGCAGGACGAGATTTTCGGACCGATTCTACCGGTGGTCAGCTACGGCAACCTGGACGAGGCCATACACTACATCAATGACCGGCCCCGCCCGCTGGCGCTTTACTATTTCGGCTACGAAAAATCACAGCAGGAATATGTGACCAACAATACCCATTCCGGTGGCATGTGTATCAACGATGCACTGATGCACGTTGCCCAGGATGACCTGCCGTTCGGTGGCGTGGGCGACTCGGGCATGGGCCATTACCACGGCAGGGAAGGCTTTCTGACGTTTTCCCATCAGCGGGCAATATTCAGCAAGCAGAAGTTCAACAGTGGTAAGTTTGTGTACGCACCTCACGGCACCACTGCCCACAGAATGATATACAAGCTGTTTATCCGGTAGCGCTTACTCATTTCCAGTCATCATTGCGGAGCTCCATGTGGCCAAAGTCATCTACCCAGGCACCTTTGACCCCATCACCAATGGCCACACCGACCTGATTGAACGGGCCGGTCGGCTTTTCGACGAGGTTGTCGTTGCCATTGCCTACAACCCCAAAAAATCTCCATTGCTTTCGCTGGATGAGCGTTGTGAGCTGGTTGCGCAGGCCACCTCACACCTTCCCAACGTCAGCGTGACCGGGTTCAGTAACCTGCTGGCAGAATTTGTTCAGGACCAGGGGGCCACCGTTATTCTTCGGGGCCTCAGAGCGGTATCGGATTTCGAGTATGAATTCCAGCTTGCGGATATGAATCGCCGTCTTGCACCGGAGGTTGAAAGCGTATTTCTGACCCCTGCCAATCACCTGTCTTACATCTCCTCAACGCTGATACGTGAGATTGCTTCTCTGGGCGGGGATGTATCCGAATTTGTTGACCCGGCGGTCGAAAAGGCTCTGAAAGCGAAGTTTTCCGGCGCCCGGGGATAAACTGGCGGGCACCGTCGTCGAGCGGGCAGGAGTGGAATCAGAAGAGCGGCGGTAACGGCAGAATGTTGCCATTGATGTCCAGCGCCATGTCCTTCAGCGAACCGGACATACGCAGACGATCACCGTCTTTCACCACCATGCCCTGCTTGATAAGCGGCGCTATCTGCATAGCCAGGCCCTGACTCCGTTCCAGCAACCCGGTGGGCAGGCTGATACTGAACTGGCCGGTCAGGCCCTGCATGACCAACATGGCGCGGGATTTCTCATCCTCTGACAGCTCGGGATGGCTTATCATCAACTCGCCGTTGATCGGTCCCTCGGGTGTACTCAGATCAATTTTCGGAAACCCCAGCGTAAATCCTTCGGCTGCCAGCCCGAGCATGGCACCGCTGACTCGCTGAAAGGCCTGCATCTGTTGCTGCATGACCGCCCGGGGGTCCGGTTCCACAGCGGATGTCATGCCGGCCTGCTGCATATCACTGATGGCCGAGGAGACTTCCTCAAGGCCGGTCACATCCAGGCCGTCGAAGCGGACCTGGATTTCATGCGGCCCGAACGTCTGTCCGGTGGCGGCCAGACTGTCCAGGCGGATGCTCGAATCCCCCTGCAGGCGCTGACCGTCGGCAGTTGCACTTGTATCGCTGATCATCGACAGGCCATCCAGACGCAGGTCGGGCTGGTCCGGCGAGTCGATCTGAACACTGGCCAGAGTCACCTCGCCACCACCCAACCAGAGATCACCGGTCAGGTGCTCCATCGTCTGGTCCATCCGGAAATCGGTTAGCTCAAAATTGAAGTCGGGGCCGGTCAACGTCATTCCCGGCCACTCCACCAGCATTTCCAGTTCGGATCCGGCTGACCCGATATCCGCACGGCCAAGGGCGCGGGCACTGGTCAGGGTCTCGCCCGTCATTTCATCGGTCACCTTCACTTCGGGTACCGTTATTTCCACCGTTGCCGAGCCCCACAGGCGGGTTTCCAGCGTCAGACGGGGCTTTTCATCGGGGAAGAACCGACGGGCTCCGGCACCCAGTTGCTCGGTGGTGGAGAAATCCATCAGGCTGCCGGTGATACCGTGACTGACACGGGCCTGATAATCAAAACTGTGAGATTCCCCGCTGTCCGGTGCGACAAAGGTCATTGAACCCCGAACGCTGGCGTTCATATAACCCCGGTCGTATTCGCGGGTTTCCAGCCTCAAAACATTCTGCGAATCGTTAAAACCGGTTGTGACGCCCTGCCACTGGCGCTCGGTGTAATAACCGACACCCCAGGGCGCGGCGGCCCCAACGCCCAGCGCCAGAACGCCAATAACCATCCATTGCGTCTTCAAATCCCGATCTCCCTGGCAGCGCCTCGCTGTCCGTTATTGTGATGTGCCTGTCAGACGCTCGAGCAGGACCAGTTGAGACGCCAGACGCTCCTCGCCTGCAGCGGGCTGATTCTGGACGTAACTGCCATCTGCCTGCAAGATCCAGGACTGGCAATTGTCAGCCAGATAGGTATCCAGATCTTCACGCAAACGCGCAACAAGTGACGGATCCTCTACCGGAAAGGCGGTCTCCACGCGGCTGAGCAGATTTCGCTCCATACCATCGGCACTGGAACCGTATACGTCCGGTTTACCATTGTTGCCGAAATAGTAGACCCGTGTGTGCTCCAGAAAACGGCCGATAATCGAACGCACACGGATATTGTCGGACAAGCCCGGCACCTGGGGGCGCAGGCAACAGATACCGCGGATAATCAGGTCAATCCTGACCCCGGCCCTGGAGGCCCGGTAGAGCGCCTTGATCAGCTCGCGCTCGGTCAGTGCGTTGAACTTGATTATAATCCGGCCCTCAGCACCCAGCTCCGCCTCCCGGTCCACCAGTGCCAGCAAACGACTGTGGAGGGTAAAGGGCGAGTGGAACAGTTTCTTGATTTTCAGTGCCTTGCCCATGCCCGTCAGCTGCTGAAACAGTTTATTGACGTCGTCACCGATGGATTCATCGCAGGTCATGAAACTGTAATCGGTATACAGCCGGGCGTTGCCCGCATGGTAGTTGCCGGTACCCAGGTGTACATAGCGCCGCAGGCGGCCTTCCTCTCGACGCACAATCAGTATCATCTTGGCGTGGCATTTGTAGCCGACCACACCGTAAACCACGATGACGCCCGCCTCCTGCAGACGGCTGGCCAGCTCGAGATTCTCGGCCTCGCTGAACCTGGCCCGCAACTCGATAATGGCGGTGACTTCCTTGCCGCGACGGGCCGCGTCCATCAGCGCCTCGACGATTTCCGAATCGGCGCCGGTGCGATACAGCGTCTGACGGATGGCCAGTACCTGTGGGTCTTTGGCCGCCTGGCGAAGCAGGTCCACGACCGGGCTGAAATTCTCGTAGGGGTGGAGCAGCAGCAGCGGGCGCTTGCGGATCGCGTCGAACATCGAATCTTTGCTGCGAATCACCCGTGGAATCGACGGCGAAAAATTGGAATAGGTCAGGTCCGGCCGTTCCACCAGGCCACCCACCGCCATCAGTCGCGTCAGGTTCACCGGGCCGTGCACCTTGTAAAGATCCCGCTCGGCCAACCCGAATTCGCGCAGCAGAAAATGCACCAGTTCTTCCGGGCAGTTGTCCGCCACTTCCAGACGCACGCCATCACCAAAGCGGCGGCTGAGCAATTCGCCGCGCAGGGCAGAGGCCAGATCTTCCAGATCGTCTTCCAGTTCGAGGTCGGCGTTGCGGGTGAGACGGAACTGATAGCAGCCTTTTACCTCCATACCGGGGAACAGCTCTTCGGCATGGGCGTGAATCATGGACGACAGAAACACCAGGTTTTCACCGCCGCCGCATATTTCGTCCGGCAGACGGACCAGGCGCGGCAGGGAGCGGGGCGCTGGCACAATGGCCATACCGGTTTCCCGGCCAAACGCATCCTTACCGTCCAGCTCGACGATAAAGTTCAGGCTCTTGTTCACCAGGCGCGGGAATGGGTGGGATGGGTCAAGCCCGATCGGGCTTACCACCGGCAGAATTTCATCCTCAAAATAATGACGCACCCAGTTGGCCTGCTCCGCCGTCCATTCACGACGGCGGACGAAGTGGATGTTTTCCCGCTCCATTTCCGGGATCAGCACTTCGTTCAGAATCTGGTACTGCTCCTGGATGTATTCATGGGCCACCCGGCTGATTTCCCCCAGCACTTCCTCGGGCATCATGCCGTCGGAACCCAGGGTTTCCCGACCATATTTGATCTGCTGACGCAGGCCGGCCACCCGGATTTCGAAAAACTCGTCCATATTGCTGCTGAAGATGCAGCAGAACATCAGCCGGTTCAGCAGTGGATGGGTCGGATCCAGTGCCTGCTTCAAGACCCGGTAATTGAATTGCAGCTGGCTCAGCTCGCGATTGAAATAGTTTTCCGCCGCCGCCACGTTGATGTCATTGCCGGGTTCCGGCAGGTCCACGGGTGCGGGTACGCTCTGGTTGTTGGCTGGCATGTCCTGGTTTGCTGATTCGGTCGTCATGACTCATTGCCTGCTAGGTTGATCGCATTAATCGCGCCGCCCGGACGGCGAAATAGGTCAGAATGGCGTCGGCTCCGGCCCGACGCATGGCCACCAGGCTCTCCATCATCACCGCATCACCATCCAGCCAACCGTTTTCCGCAGCTGCCATGTGCATGGCGTACTCACCGCTGACCTGATACACAAAGGTGGGAACCTGCAGTTCCTGTTTGACGCGACGAACAATATCCAGATAGGGCATGCCCGGCTTGATCATCACCATGTCGGCACCTTCGGCGATGTCCATTGCAACTTCATGAATCGCTTCATCGCTGTTGGCCGGATCCATCTGGTAGGTGGCCTTATTGCCCTTGCCAAGGTTGCCTGCAGACCCGACCGCATCGCGGAACGGGCCGTAATAGCTGGACGCATACTTGGCTGAATACGCCAGAATCCGGGTGTTCACGTGACCGGCGTTTTCCAGTGCTTCACGGATAGCGCCAACCCGGCCATCCATCATGTCCGAGGGCGCCACCACGTCCGCCCCGGCAGCGGCGTGGGACACCGCCTGCCGGACCAGCGCCTCTATGGTGCCGTCGTTGAGAACATAGCCCTGACTATCGATGATGCCGTCCTGGCCGTGGGTGGTGAAAGGGTCCAGTGCCACGTCGGTAATCACACCCAACTCCGGAAAGGCGCGTTTCAGCGCCCGGACAGCCCGCTGCGCCAGCCCCTCCGGGTCCCAGGCGCCGGAACCGGACTCGTCCTTGCGTTCGATCGGTACCACAGGGAAGAGCGCGATGGCCGGAATGCCCAGGGAAATCAGCTCCCCGGCCTGCTCAAGAAGCAGGTCAATGCTCAGCCGGTCAACGCCAGGCATGGAGGTGACCGCCTCACGCTGGCCCTCACCCTCGAGGACAAACACCGGGTAAATCAGATTGTCCGGGCCCAGGCGGGTTTCCCGCATCATTCGACGTGAGAAATCATCCGCCCGGTTTCGACGCAGCCGGGTATTCGGGTAAAGACGATTCACCGGTGAATTCACGTAATCCCTCCTATGCCTTGATGAAACAGGTTGGCCTCATCATACACGGCCAGGCGGGCCCGGGGCAGGCCCACCAGAGGGATGATTCAATGGAATGCAGCGTCAGAGTGAACGGTTATTGAAACCGAGATCAACCTTTCCCGGCATATCACTTCTGAACGTTGTGTTCACTTCCTCGATCCGGCCGCCCTGGCTCAGGAAGGCGTCGATGTCCCGTTGAAGCTGTGCTCTTATGCGCGCACGCCCGGCAACGGAGTGGGTGTCTTCGGCATCCATGGACCAGTGACCGGATTGTTCCAGATTGCCTTCATCGAATTCGCTCATGGGGTCTCTCCCGCAACGAAAACAGTAATCGGGCAGCGCTCTGCCCCACTCGCCGGACGCCCCGCGTGGGCGCCGTCTTGGCGTCTTTATAATCCGGTTTGGGTGGCAGCGCTATTTCACGCTGAACTCTTTTTTGTAATTTTTTGTAACTTTTTCCACTGCCCTGTTTTTCATAGATAAACTGAACGTATCAAAAGCGAGGAACCGTTGACTGAAAAAATGAATAGTGGTTCACTTATTGTAAGGGCGCCGCATGACCTACCGCGAAACCGAAAAGATGCGCCACCGCAAGGCTGAGGCTCGCAGACGCATCGTCGAATGCGCGCAGCAACGCGTGTCGGAAGCTGGCTTTCGCAACGCCCGGGTGACCGGCATCGCGGAATGTGCCGGCGTTGCCACCGGCACCATCTATCGGCACTTTGAATCCAGAGAGCACCTGTTCGCGGAAATTTTCCGGATCGCAACCCAGAGAGAGGTCGACAAGGTTGCCGAAGCGCTCGCTACCCGGGGTAGCGCGGCAGTCAGGCTGGAAAGGGCCCTCCGGCAGTTTGCGGTCAGAGCCCTGAGAAGCCCGACCATGGCGTGGTCACTGATCGCAGAACCGGTGGACCCGAAAGTAGAGGAAGAGCGGCTCAAGTTCCGCCGCGCTTACGCCGGGTTATTTGAACGTGCCATTAATGAGGGTATGGCAGAAAAGAGCCTGCCTCAACAACAGGCCCGCCAGAGCAGTACCTGCCTGGTAGGCGCGATAGCAGAAAGCCTGGTAGGTCCGCTATCGCCCTCTGCGACGGTTACCGAACCCCTGGCCAACAATAACAACAGTCATCCGCTGGTCGACTCCATCATTCAATTCTGCATGCAGGGACTGACTGGCAACCGGAGGTAACCATGAAAGGCCCCCAGACTGCACCTCAATCTGCAGTGCCGCCTGCCGGTGAAAAGCCCGATATGATCAACACCCACGAGGTGATCAACCAGCCTCCTGCCCTTGAGAACTACAACCCTTTCGAACAGGACGTTGCCCTGCAGGAGGCTGTGGCCCGCGAGGGCGCATCAGACGCTGTCGCCAGCCTGGAACTCTATGGCCGCTGGTCAGGCGCCGCCAACACCATTGAACTGGGATTCCTGGCCAACGCCTACAAACCGGTGTTTGACACCCACGACCGGTTCGGCCACCGGATCGATCAGGTCAACTTTCACCCGGCTTACCATCAGCTGATGACCAGAGCCATGGAAGAAGGCCTGCACAGCGGCCCCTGGACTCACCCCGGCCACGGCGCCCATGTGGCCCGGGCCGCGAAGTACTACATGCATTCCCAGGTAGAAGCTGCCCATTGCTGCCCCGTTACCATGACGTTTGCAGCGATACCGTCCATTCGCAAACAGCCGGAACTGGCCGCCACCTGGGAACCGAAAATTCTGGCCAACCAGTATGACGCGACTAACCGGCCCGACAGTGAAAAGCAGTCAGTCACGATCGGCATGGCGATGACCGAAAAGCAGGGCGGCAGTGATGTCCGCGCCAACACCACCCGGGCTTACCCGGTTGGCCCCGGGGGCCCGGGGCAGGCCTATGAACTGGTGGGACACAAATGGTTTGTATCTGCCCCCATGTGTGATGCATTTCTGGTGCTGGCTCAGACCAACAGCGGCCTGTCCTGCTTTCTGATGCCCCGCTGGCGACCGGACGGCACGAAAAACCCCTGGCAGATTCAGCGCCTGAAAAACAAGATGGGCAATGTCGCCAACGCCTCCAGTGAAGCGGAGCTGCGGGGCGCCCTGGCCTGGATGGTCGGCGAGGAGGGTCGCGGCGTGCCCACCATTATTGAAATGGTCGCCATGACCCGCTTCGACTGCATGATCGGCAGCTCTGCCGGCATGCGCCAGGCGCTCGCGCAGGCTACCCATCACTGCCGTCACCGCAGCGCCTTCGGCCAGCGCCTCAGCGCCCAGCCACTGATGCAGAACGTACTGGCAGACCTGGCCCTGGAAAGCGAGGCAGCGCTGGCCTACACCATGCGCATCGCCCGGTCACTGGACAACCAGCACCTGGAACACGAACGCCTGCTGGCCCGGCTGGCGACCCCCGTTGGCAAGTACTGGATCTGCAAACGCACACCCAACCACGCCTATGAAGCCATGGAATGCCTGGGCGGCAACGGCGTAATGGAAGACTGCATCATGCCCCGGCTGCTGAGGGAATCCCCGGTCAACGCCATCTGGGAGGGCAGTGGCAATGTCCAGTGCCTGGACATCCTGCGCGCCCTGCAGAAAGAACCGGACACCCTTGATGCCTTCTTCAGGGAGGCCGCCGAAGCCAAAGGCGCTGACCGCAGCTTCGACCTGTTCCTGGCCCGGTTACGACACGATTTCGCCGACATCAACGATGTCCAGTACCGCGCCCGCAACCTGGTCGACAGAATGGCCCTTGCGATGCAGGCTTCGCTGCTGCTGCGCCACTCTGACAAAGCCGTGGCCGACGCCTTCTGCGCCTCCCGCCTGCAAAACAATGGCGGCATGAACTACGGTAATCTGCCCTCTGGCACCGATCCTGCGGCCATTATCAAACGGGCGACCCCTGTAGTAGGCTAGAAAGCATGTCAGAAGCCCTGAGAAAACTGCTTAAAGAAGGCAACACGCCTCAGCAGACCGTTATAACACCCCACGTAGGCCTGCTTACCCTGCACTTCCAGCTCTATGGCTGCAGCGACCTCAAGGCCAAACGCAAAGTGTTCACGGCGCTAAAAGCAGTCTGGGGCAAAGAGCCCGACCTGGCGGTGGCCGAAACCGCCGACCATGACGCACTGGACTGTGCCACCTGGACCATCGCCACCCTGGGAGACTCATCGCGGCAGATTTCCGAACGTCTCGACCAGGTCGAGAAAGCCATCGCCGAACGGATAGACGCCGCCATACTGGATGTTCATCGCGAAATCCTCTGACCCGGAGCCCGCTGTAGCGTATAACTGCATGTCCCCGTATACTAAGCCCCCCAGGGATAGCAGCGCCCATCAGGCCTGCAGGGCAGAAACCGATTGCTTCCACACGGCACCCGGGAAGGGCCGGTGGTCGATCACTGAAGACGTGTGGCATCTATGACTGGAAAGAAAAAGTCGGCACAGGCCTCTGTTGAAGCCATGCACCGCGTATTTACGGTGCCGGAGGCCCCTGAATCAACCCTGAGCCGCATTGATCAGAATATCTCCCGTAACCTCGCCGGTTTCCTGCAGGAACACATCGTCGCGGTCGAGCGGGATCTGTCGGAAGTCGAAAAAGACTTTTCCGACTACGCCATCCCCGAGAAGCCCATCTTCGTCTCGGAGCAGGCGCATTTCCTGCTGGAGAAACTGGTTGCCAACTCCGTTCACACCGCGTCTCCCAGCTTTATCGGGCACATGACCTCAGCGCTGCCATACTTCATGCTGCCGCTGTCAAAAATCATGATTGCCCTGAACCAGAACCTGGTCAAAACCGAAACCTCCAAAGCGTTTACACCGATGGAGCGCCAGGTACTGGGCATGATTCACCGGCTGGTTTACGGCCAGGACGGCGCCTTCTATCGAAAATTCATGCACGACCCCCGCCATGCCCTGGGCGCCATGTGTTCCGGCGGTACGGTTGCCAACCTGACCGCCCTCTGGGTTGCCCGCAATAACGCCTTCCCTGCCGAAGGCAGCTTCCGCGGTATTCATCAGGAAGGCCTGTTCCGCGCCCTGCGCTATTACGGCTGCGAAGGTACTGCCATCCTGGTGTCCCGCCGGGGCCACTATTCACTGCGCAAGGCGGCAGACGTACTGGGTCTGGGGCGGGAATTCCTGATACCTGTCGATACAGACGATGACAACAAAATCCAGACCGACGCGCTGCGGGAAAAGTGCATTGAGCTGCACCGCCAGAAAATACGGGTGATGGCCATCTGCGGCATTGCCGGTACTACGGAAACCGGCAACGTCGATCCCCTGGATGCCATGGCGGACATTGCCCGGGAATTCGGGGCGCATTTCCACGTAGACGCCGCCTGGGGCGGCCCCACGCTTTTCTCCCGTACCCACCGGGACCTGATGAAAGGCATTGAAAAGGCGGACTCCGTCACCTTTGACGCCCACAAACAGCTCTATGTGCCCATGGGCGCCGGCCTGGTGGTCTTCCGGGATCCGGCACTGGCCAGTGCGGTTGAGCACCATGCCCAGTACATTATCCGCAAGGGCTCCCGCGACCTTGGCAGCACCACGCTGGAAGGCTCCCGCCCCGGCATGTCCATGCTGATTCAGTCCGGCCTGAAAATTCTGGCCCGGGAGGGCTACGAGATTCTGATTGATCAGGGCATCGACAAAGCCCGGACCTTCGCGGAGATGATCGATAACGAGCCGGATTTCGAACTGATTACCCGCCCGGAGCTGAACATTCTGACCTACCGCTACTGCCCGCAAAACGTTCAGGAGGCGCTGGCGGCGGCAACGGTCGACCAGTCAGAAAAAATGAATACCTGCCTGAACCGTATCACCAAATTTATTCAGAAAACCCAGCGGGAGCGGGGCAAGGCCTTTGTGTCGCGGACGCAACTGGAGCCGGCCAGGCATGGCCACTTTCCCTGCATTGTTTTCCGGGTGGTATTGGCCAACCCCCTGACCACGCGCGACATCCTGACGGACATCCTTGCCGAGCAACGGGAACTGGCAAAAGAGACGGGTATCGAGGACGAGATCGCCATCCTGCATCAGATGGCGGGCACCGTTCTGGGAAATGGTCGCCAGCAAAGCATCAGGCACGCCTGACCCCTCGCTGGCCGGGAGGAAGCCTCAGTAAAGGGCTTCCTCGTCGTCCAGCACCTCGTCCAGAATATCCAGAAACATGCGATCAGCATCGCTCCAGGTTTCAGGGATCCGAATGGTTGTATTGGCGCTGATTTCCCGCACCACTTTCTCATTGGCATCAGGCTGATTACGGTATTTGCGCGCAATTTCGACGGATTTGACTGCAATGGTCGGATCACTCAGGACTTTCTTGATAAACACCCTGAGTTCGCCAATCACCTTTGCCTGACGGCTTTCAGAAGCTGAACCCATTCACTTATCCCCCGGACAACAAGTATTTTGGAGCCTGTAGCTCTTTTCTGTGTGCACTGCCAGTATGGGCCAATGAGGCTGGCACAGGCAATCGGGTCAGATCAGCAACCCGCGAATGGTGAAGAACAACATCGCCGCCATGAGCGCAGATGCGGGAACCGTGATAATCCAGGCAGCAATAATTCGGGTCAGATGGGAGCGTTTGACCATTTCTTCGCGATAGATCTTTTTCAGCCGCTTACGCTCTTTTTTGGACAGGGGCACCTGCTTCTTTTTCTTCGACGCCTGTAGCAGCCCCTCCATTTCCTCGACAGACGCATTGCGGAAATTTTCCAGAAACGGGCGCAGCTTTTCCTGCTCCTGCGTGTCGTGACTTTCCATAATGCTGTGCAGCTGCGTGGCGTAATTGCTCTTGAGGTATTCCCGCAGGAAACCAACGCCAAACACGCCGCCCACCGCAATGTGGGTGGAGCTGACCGGCAGCCCGAGCTGCGACGCAATAATAACGGTCAGTGCCGCCGACAGCGCAATGCAGAAGGCCCGGGTTTTATCCAGCTCGGTAATCTCACTGCCCACGGTTTTGATCAGGCGCGGGCCGAACAGCATCAGCCCCACTGCCAGGCCCAGCGCACCGACCAGCATGACCCACAATGGAATGGCGGCGGACGTAACCACCGTTCCCTCCGCCAGGGCATCGTTGATGGCCGCCAGCGGGCCAATGGCATTGGCCACGTCATTGGCACCGTGGGCAAAGCTGAGCAGTGCGGCCGCAAAAATCATTGGCCAGGTAAATAGCTCATTCACACCGGCGGCGCTGTTTTCCATGGTCGCCGCACGGCGCCCGACCAAGGCTCTCATCACCACAAAAATCACCGCAGCCAGCGCGAGGCCGACCAGCATCGCTTCCATGAAGTCCACTTTGACGATCTTTTTGACGCCCTTGACCATCAGATAGGTACCAAAGGCCCAGGCCATGATGGCGACCAGCCAGGGCACAAAGGTGCGCGCAGAAGCGACCAGGTCCTTGCGATAGAGAACCGTGCGCTTGAGGGCATACAGGAACAGCGCGGCCAGAACACCCCCCATCACCGGCGAGATAACCCAGCTGGCCACGATTTTGCTCATGACCGCCCAATCGGCGATTCCCCAGCCGCCAGCGGCAATGCCGGCACCCAGCACACCGCCGACGATGGAATGCGTGGTTGATACTGGGGCGCCCATCCAGGTGGCCAGATTCAGCCAGAGCGCCCCCGCCAGCAGCGCCGCGGTCATAAGCCACACAAACGTGGCCGCATCCTCCAGGCGGTCCGCCGCAATAATGCCGCCCTTGATCGTAGACACCACATCACCGCCGGCAATCAGCGCACCGGCAGCTTCGAAAACGGCAGCAATGACAACCGCGCCGCCCAGGGTCAGCGCACCGGAACCAACCGCCGGGCCCACGTTGTTCGCCACATCATTGGCACCAATGTTGATCGCCATATAGCCGCCGATCACCGCCGCAGCCATCAGCAGCATACTGTTGGGCAGGCCACTGCTGATCTGGCCAACTACAATAAACACACCCAGCAGAAACAGAAAACTGAACCCGATGCGGTAACGCTCGGTGGACGGGCTGGTTAATAGGGTATCCAGGAATCCTTTGTCGTTGGCCATAGCAGGTCGGTCTCACGGCTGAGGGGTTGGGGTGTTGTCTCCCTTTTTAACGCGACCGAACTATAAATTTTTTGACATAAAAATGAAACAAAACGGTCATAAAGCAGGTGCTCGACCTATTGACGATGGCCATGATCACCAGGGCCACAGTGCGCCATAGCGCCCGCCTTGAGCCTTGCTGAAACGACCGTTATGATTTCTGCTCCATGATTTTCCGACAGACTCGAAGGATGCACTATGGCGTCACTCCAAATTCTGGTTGGCAGCGTTTATGGCGGTGCGCTGCTGACGGCCAGAGAACTGAAAAAAACGCTGGAACCCGAAGGCCACCTTCTGGTCGTCAGCGAACAGCCGGAATTGTCTGATATTACCGACAATGACGACCCGATCCTGATCTGTACCTCAACCACCGGTCAGGGAGAGGTGCCCCCGAATCTTCTGCCGTTCTACCTGAATCTTCGGGAGACACTGCCACAGCAACCCGGCCGTCCTTTCGGCGTTATCGTGCTGGGCGACAGTTCCTACGGCGAGACCTTCTGTGGGGCCGGTGATCTTATGGAAGAGGCGCTGCTCGAAACTGGCGCCAGAAAAACCGGACACACGCTGAAAATCGATGCCCTGGAGACCATCGAGCCGGAACAGGTTGCGCTCCCCTGGCTCAGGGAATGGCTGAAACTGCTTTGATGCTGGCGGCCAGGACTCTGATCCGCCCGCCGGAAATCCGGTTACCCGGTTGATTTCTCAGGGCTAATCCTTTCTCTGGCGGATCAGCGCCTCCTGGGCGGTGGAGGCCACCAGACGGCCGTCCATGTCGTAGAAGTTTCCACGATTGAAGCCCCGCCCGCCCGACGCACTGGGGCTGTCCTTGTCGTACAACAGCCACTGGTCCATGCGGAACGGACGGTGGAACCAGATAGCATGGTCCAGACTCGCCACCTGCATATTCCTGCTCAGAAAAGTCACGCCGTGGGGGTTGAGCGACGTGCCCAGAAACGCGAAGTCCGAAGAATAGGCCAGCAGGCAGTAATGCAGCATGGCATCGTCTGGCAGCTCGCCCTGGGCGCGAAACCAGCTCTGGCTGTGAGGTGGCCGGGCTTCTGGCGCCAGTGGATTGACCGGGTCAACGGGCCTGATTTCTATGGGGCGGTCGCGGGTCAGCGTGGCCCTGCGGCTTTCCGGTACGTGGGGGGCCAGAATCCGGCCGTGATCCTGCTCGGATTTCAGACCTTCAGGCCCGGCACCCGCCGGTCGGTCGAACTGGTGATCAAATCCTTCCTCGGCCACCTGGAACGACATGGAGCCGGTCAGAATTTCCTTGCCTTCCTGGCGCGCGATCACCCGGCGCACGGAAAACGTGCCCCCGTCCCGCACCCGCTGGACTTCATAATCAATCGGCAGTTCCTGGTTGCCGGGGCGGAGAAAATAGGCATGCATGGAATGGGGCATTCTCTCCTCAATGGTGCGGCCTGCCGCCATCAATGCCTGGCCAAGAACCTGACCACCGAACACATTGGGAAACCCCAGATCTTCACTTTCGCCCTGAAAATGATCATCGCCCATCGGGGAAAGGTCCAACAACTCCACCAGCTTGCGGGTAACGTCGAACATTGCTTCTCCTGTCTTGCCCATTGGCTCAGCCGTGGATCGGCGGAACTTCCCTGGAAAGCGCCTGTTTTTCGACCGCATGACTGCCGGTGACCGCGAACCCGAGCAACGTCCCGTCGGCTGACCTGAACAGCGCACGCACGTTCTGTCCCTCTGCCTCGACCTCCCAGTCGCCCTTTGCGTCAGTGGGCGGGGGGCACACTGCGGTTGGACAGCAGGGCGTTTTAATAATGACGGGCATGGTGCCGTATGCCACTTCCGTTCTGTCACCTGCCAGGGTTTTGGCCAGAGCACGGGCACAGGCCATCAGCGGCATCACATACGGCAGCACCATGCCGTCGACTTCAGCGCAGTCGCCGAGAGAATAAACATCCGGCGCCGAAGTTTCCAGTGCTCTATTTACCACAATTCCATGACCGGTTTTCAAACCGGCCTCTGCGGCAAGTTCCTTGCGCGGGCGAAGGCCCACCGCCGAAAGCACCAGGTCGGCCTCAAGCTCTTCGCCGTTCGCCAGCGTCAGTTTCAACCCGTTGTCGGCAGTGGCAATGTGATCAACCACCGTACCCAGATGAAACCGCGCGCCCAGCTCTGTCAGGCCGTCCAGCACGGCACCCGCAGCGGCCTCGGGCAACAGGCCGGGGATCACTCTGTCATCAGGGGCAATGACGTCGACCTGATAGCCACCGTTGCGCAGGTCGTTGGCAAACTCACAGCCAATCAGGCCGGCGCCCATAATCGCCACGCGTTTGCCACCATCCAGCGCCTGGCGAAACGCCCGGTAATCCATCAGATCATTGATGGAACGCACCTGCTCAGCGCCATCGCCGGGGATCGACAACCGAACCACGTCCGCGCCCCATGCCAGCACCAGCTTGCTGTAGGTCAGACGTTCATCACCCATCACCAGCTGATGTGCGTTCACATCCACCCCGGTCACGTTAACAAAGGTTCGCACCGTCACGTCCTGTTGCTCTTCCATCTGCGCGGCCGAAGCCTGAATCAGTTCGTCGGCGCCTTTACCCTTGGTAAAACCGGTGGAGAGCATCGGTTTGGAATAGCTTGCGCCGTCATCAGCGGTCACCAGCACAACGGGTGTTTCCTGGTCCTGCTTGCGAAATTCCCTGGCGAGGGTGTAACCGGACAGACCGGTTCCCACAATAACAACAGGCGCTTGTGTGCTCATTGGATAGCCCTTAGCCGATTTCAATCATTTCAAAGTCTTCTTTGCCTACACCGCAGTCGGGGCATTCCCAGTCATCCGGCACGTCTTCCCAGGCGGTACCCGGAGCAATGCCATCATCCGGCCATCCCTCTGCCTCATCATAGATAAACCCGCACACCACACACTGCCACTTCTTCATAGTCTCCTCCGCGCTGCATCGGCGCCTTGATTGGTCCCCGGGCGTCACCGGGGAAGTTGTTTATAAGGAATCACATCATACTCATCGCCGGGGCCCAGACCAATCATTCAGGCTACGCCCGATGTCGACGCCCCCTCCCCTCGGCTCCCATCCTCCGGTATACTTTTGCGTTTGAAGACAGGATACGACCGCAATGACCGACACCGTCGACGAACTGAACCAGGTCATGGCCGAGGCCGACTGCCTGGTCGACGAAGCCCAGGTTTATTCAGCCATTCGCACCCTGGCGGACGCCATCACCCAGAGGTTGCAGGACACCAACCCGCTTCTGCTGTGTGTAATGAACGGTGGCCTTATACTCACAGGCCAGCTGTTGCCTCTGCTCAAATTTCCGGTTCAGGCGGAATATCTGCACGCCACCCGCTACCGGCAGGAAACCACGGGCGGCATTCTGGAGTGGAAGCTGCGACCGGATGTAGACATGAACGGCCGCACCATTATCATCGTTGACGATATTCTGGACGAAGGTACGACTCTCTGTGCCATTGCGGATTACTGCCAGGCCCACGGCGCCACCGAGGTGTTGACCGCCGTACTGGTGGACAAACAGCATGACCGCAAAGCCAGGCCCGGACTGAAAGCCGATTTCACCGGCCTGACGGTTGAGGACCGTTTCCTGTTCGGTTTTGGCATGGACTACAAGGGTTACTGGCGAAACGCTCCGGGAATTTATGCCGTCAAAGGACTTTAAAAGACACACTGATGCCCTCTCCCGGATCCGAATACCCGCCACACACTGGTATCAGTCTTTTGCAGCGGCCGGTTTGCACGACCCGGCCATTCATGGCGAACTCGGCCACTGGCTCAGGCTTGAAGGCTCCCTCACCCGGGCGCTTCAGTTACGGTGCCAGCACAGTTTCCGGGTTGAAGTTCTGAGCGAGGGGTTCACCCGGCCAGGCCGGGAAGAGGCACACACGCTGGGCCTGCGGCCAAGAGACAACGCCTGGATCCGGGAAGTCTGCCTGCTGGGCGACAATACCCCATGGGTACTGGCGCGGACCATCATCCCGATGCATACGCTGACCGGCCGGGGCCGCCGTCTGCGGCATCTTGGCAAACAGCCCCTCGGCGCCTATCTGTTTAGCAATACCGAGTGGCACCGGGGCCTGTTCGAGACCGGTCTGTGCCAGCGCGACACAGCAGACCAACCCCGCGCGGCCCGGCGCTCCCGGTTTTTCAGTGGTGATAAAACCCTGCTGGTCGGCGAGTATTTTCTGCCCCACGGACGTTTTTATGATGAACCGTAAAGCAAGCCCCGGATTCCGCGCGCGCCTGCAGGACTATATCCTGCTGCTGAGGCTGAACCGCCCGATCGGCAGCCTGTTACTGCTCTGGCCTACCTACTGGGCGCTCTGGCTGGCCGCCGACGGAATGCCGGGCATTGGCAACCTGATCGTTTTTACGCTGGGCGTGTTTCTGATGCGTGCCGCTGGCTGCGCCATCAACGATTTTGCCGATCGCAAAGTAGACCGGCACGTCAAACGCACCAGGGACCGCCCCCTGACCTCCGGGCGGATCCAGGCCTGGGAGGCGGTTGCCCTGTTTGCCGGCCTCTGTCTGATAGCGTTCCTTCTGGTGGTGTTCTTCACCAACACACTGACCCTCTATCTTTCCGTTGGCGGCGTCATACTGGCATTCATCTACCCCTTCATGAAGCGTCATACGCATCTGCCACAGCTGTTTCTGGGCGCTGCATTTTCCTGGGCCATCCCCATGGCCTGGGCGGCGGAGGCCGGTGAGATTACGCGCCTCGCCTGGCTGTTATTCACCGCCAATGTGCTGTGGACCGTGGCTTATGACACCCTGTACGCCATGGTGGACCGGGACGACGACCTGAAAATCGGCGTCAAGTCCACCGCCATTCTGTTTGGTGAAAGCGACCGGGTCATCATTGCCATGCTGCAGTCGATGGTGGTGCTGATTCTTCTGCTGGTGGGCCGCCAGGCGGATCTGGGCATGCTTTACTACCTTGGCGTCATTGCCATGGCCTGCCTGTTTGTTTTCCAGCAACACCTTGCCCATTTCCGGGATCGCGAAGGCTGCTTCAAGGCCTTCCTCAACAATAACTGGGCTGGATTCGCGGTGTTTGCGGGGCTGTTGGCCGACCTGACACTGGCCCGCTGAACGGGCACGCCCGCCTAGTCTGTCATATGTCTGTAACATGATCCGGTTGTAATAGAAGGCACTTGACAAGGACTGACACAGGTTAATGCTCATGACTGGAAAAACGGTTCTCATCGTTGACGACGAAGCATCCATCAGAGAAATGATTGCTGTTGCCCTGGAAATGGCGGATTACAACTACCTTGAAGCGGCAGACGCCCGGGAAGCTCACTCACTGATCGTCGACAAACACCCTGACCTGATACTTCTGGACTGGATGCTGCCCGGCACCAGCGGAGTGGAACTTGCAAGACGCCTGAAAAAGGAAGAGGCCACAGCTGAAATCCCCATCATCATGCTGACCGCCAAGGTCGAGGAAGACAACAAGATTCAGGGCCTGGAGGTGGGTGCAGACGACTACATCACCAAGCCTTTTTCCCCCCGGGAGCTGGTCGCCCGGCTGAAGGCGGTGCTGCGTCGGGCTACACCCCCCGGCGTCGAAACCGCGATCGAGGTTGATGGCCTGACGCTGGACCCGATCGGTCACCGCGTGACCACCACCCAAGGGGCGTTGAATATTGGCCCCACCGAGTACCGCCTGCTGCAGTTTTTCATGACCCACCAGGAACGGGTCTATACTCGCTCACAGCTGCTGGATCAGGTCTGGGGTGGCAATGTGTACGTCGAAGAACGCACCGTTGACGTTCACATCCGGCGTTTGCGCAAAGCCCTCGGCACGCAATATGATCACCTGATCCAGACCGTGCGCGGTACCGGTTATCGTTTTTCGACCAGAGCTGACTGACCGCCACCCGCCACGCACCGAAAGCAAGGTCGCAAGACCGCCGGGGAACCCTGTGAATGCAGCATAACTGGTCAAGATACCTGCGGTGGATCATTGCTTTTCTTGTGGCCTGCACCCTGACCGGGGTGTTTTTTGGCTACCCGGTTTATGGCCTGACCACCGGGTTACTGATCTACCTGTTCTGGACCCTGGTACAGGCAAGACGCCTCTATTCCTGGCTGATCAGCCCCGGGGTCAACCAGGAGGCGCCCCAGAGCCTGGGGCTTTGGGGCGATCTGTTTGATGGCCTGCACAGGCTCCACCAGAACCACCTCAGGGAAAGAGACCGACTTATGGCCCGGATCAACCGGGTTCAGGAATCGACCAATGCCATGCATGACGGCGTGGTAATGACCGATTCCAGTGGCGCCATGGTGTGGTGGAACGGCTCGGCCGGGCATCTGCTGGGGTTCCGTCAGAGCTCCGATAAAGGGCAATACATCCAGAATCTGGTGCGCAACCCCAGGTTCAAGGCTTACTTTGATGCCCGGGACTACCGCGAACCTCTGGAGCTGAATTCACCGGCCAAACCACACATCCGCCTGCAGATGCAGTTCAGCCTGTTCGGCGACAATGACCGCCTGATTGTGGCCAAGGATGTCACCCGGATTTACCATCTGGAGCAGATGCGACGGGATTTCGTGGGGAACGTATCCCACGAGATGCGTACACCCTTGACGGTGATCAGCGGTTACCTGGAAACGCTTGTGGACCATGCGGAGGAACTGCCGCAAAAGTGGCGTCGGGCCATCAACACCATGGCCCAGCAGTCTTCCCGCATGGAAGCCTTGATTACGGATCTGATCCTGCTATCCAGGATCGAGACCGGTGAGCAGACGCGGAATGACTCGATGACCAACGTCGGTAATCTGATCAGCCAGATCTGTCATGACGCCCAGGTGCTGAGCGGTGAACAGGGCCACGACTTCCAGGTCATCATCAGCGAACGACACTGGCTCAGAGGCGATGACAGCCAGTTGCGAAGCGCGTTCTCCAATCTGATTTTCAACGCCGTCAAATATACGCCGTCGGGGGGCAGCATCACCGTCACCTGGAAGACGGACCGGGAAGGCGGGCATCTGTCTGTCCGGGACACCGGCATCGGCATTGATCCCGTTCACATTCCCCGTCTGACGGAGCGCTTCTACCGCGCTGATCCGAGCCGGCACCAGAAAACCGGGGGCACGGGCCTGGGACTGGCCATCGTCAAACACGTTCTGATCAATCATGACGGGAAGCTGACTATACGCAGCCATATCGGTGAGGGCAGCGAGTTTATCTGTCATTTTCCGCCGGAGCGCCTCACAGAGAGCCAATCCATAGTGGCGGCCGATGGCCTGGCGGGGTCCTCGTAAAACAAAACCGGACCCCCGGCGCCGGGGAGTTAAAGAAGTGTCATACAAAACCCTGATTTACGGTGTTTAAGAGGCATCAAAACAGGCTAACATGGGGCGGTCGAAAGTCACTCCAGGCCGAGGTTCCGCGTGCTCGCTCAAGCGCCAAAAAAACGTTCATCAAGATCGAAACACATTGCCCTGTTCATCACCGGGTTTCTGTTGGCAGGCACTCTGGCAGTTCCGGCCCAGGCTCAGGAGCAGGCAATCGAGCCCTCACCGGAGGCTTTTAGCCAGTGCCTGGCGCGGCTGGGACAAACTGCCATTCAGGCGGGCGTCTCCGAGCAGACAGCAGCCAGCGTGACGGCGGGCGTTGAAAAAGTTGACCGGGTCATCGAGCTTGACCGGCGACAGCCGGAATTCACCACCACCTTCGCCGATTATCTCAACCGACGGGTCAATGAAGACCGCATCCAGAAAGGCCGGGAGTTGCTGCAAACCCATCGGCAACTGCTGGACCGCGTCACCCGGGAAACCGGTGTGCCCGCGCCCTATCTGGTGGCTTTCTGGGGACTGGAAACCAATTTTGGCAGTTACTTCGGCAAGATGTCCGTGCCCAGCTCACTCGCTACCCTGGCCTGCGATGAGCGCCGCAGCGAATTTTTCACCCGGCAATGGGTGGCGGCACTGCAGATTATCGACGAGGGCGCGATTCCCGCCGAACAGATGGAAGGCTCCTGGGCGGGCGCTATGGGCCACGTCCAGTTTATGCCCACGGTATTTCTGAAACACGCAGTCGATGCCGACGGCGACGGCCGCCGGGATCTGTGGAACAGCCTGCCCGACGCCATGATGTCTGCCGGGCGCTTCCTGGAATCCATGGGCTGGGACGGTGAGTACCGCTGGGGCCGCGAGATTCTGCTACCGGACAACTTTGACTACCAGCTGTCTGACGGCCGCCGGCTGCCTCTTACCGAATGGCGCAAGCTGGGCGTTACCGACGCCTTTGGCAAGCCTCTGGCACAGGCAGACATTACCGCCGCGCTGATTGTGCCAACCGGGCACCGCGGCCCCGCCTTCCTGGTTTACCAGAATTTTGGCGTCATCATGGGCTGGAACCGTTCGGAATTCTACGCCATCGCCGTTGGCCATCTGGCAGACCGGGTGGCCGGTGCCGGTGGCCTGCAGGTGCCACCACCCGAAGATCTGCCTGCTCTTTCAAGGGACCAGATTCTGGAGCTTCAGCAGGTCCTTGAGGACCGTGGCTTTGACCCGGGTCCGGTAGACGGCATTCTTGGTTCCGGCACACGCTCGGCCATTCGCGAGTTCCAGAAAGCCAACAATCTGGTGGCTGACGGCTATCCCGGCACCCCGGTTCTGGATGCTGCAGGTATTGATAGCTGATCCAAACCGCAGGCCTGCGCCTATACCTGACCAATTCTGATAATTAAGGTCGAGCGGTTACTATGGATTCCATTACTCAGGCGGCGCTTGGTGCGTCGCTGGCCGGCGCGGTCGGTGGCAAAGCACTGGGGCGTTCCTCGCTGCTGATCGGGGCCGGCCTGGGTACCCTTCCAGATCTGGACGTGGTGCTCGACTACGGCACCGCCATCGCCAACTTTTCCTACCATCGGGGCTTCAGCCATTCGCTGCTGGTGCTTTTACCGCTGTCCATTCTGCTGGCATGGGTGCTCCATCGCTGGCGCCCTGCGTTGAGCTATCAACGCTGGCTGTTACTCACCGGCCTGATCCTCCTCACCCACCCCATGCTGGACGCATTCACCACCTATGGGACGCAGATTTTATGGCCGCTGGCAGAGCCCGTGGCCATCAGCAGTATCTTCATTATCGATCCGCTCTACACCCTGCCCCTGCTGGTGGGCATATTGATGTTTGTGGTCCGGGGTCCGGGCACAAAGGCAGTGACCGCAGGCCTTGTGGTATCCACGCTTTATCTTGGCTGGACCCTGGCCGCGCAGCAGATCATTTCCAGCCGCGTTGAGCCGGCGCTGGCGGACGCCGGACTGCAAGATGCGCCCCGGCTGGTTCAGCCCATGCCTTTCAATACCCTTCTCTGGCGAGTAACGGTGCAGGACAGTGATCAGCGGGCTGAAATCGTGACCGGTTTTCTGGACGGCGATGCGCCGGTCCGCCTGCAGTTTTTTCCGAGGCGTCCGGATCTGGCTGCCGCGGCGCAGGCAAGCGCCGAAGCCCGGCGGCTGGAATGGTTTACCGATGGTTTCGTTGCTTACAAACTGGATGGCCAGACCCTGACAGCGACGGACATCAGACTGGGCCTTCCCGGCGCTCACCCTTTTGTATTCACCCTGGGAAGCTACGTCGACGGAACCCTGACACCGCAACCCAGTGGCCGCGTGGCCAGGCCGGAAATCCGGGGTGAGGTCCTGCACCTCCTCTGGCAGCGCATGACGGGGCAGGCCGAGCAGCTTTGCCTGGCCAGCCTCACCCTTCCTGAACCCGGCGAGACCTGTTCCTGACCATGCGCCTGGATTATTTCATTGCCACGTCGACCAGCCTGTCACGCAAGGACGCCAAGCGCGCCATTGGCAAAGGGCAGGTTGAACGCAACGGGCACCCCTGCCGACAGGCAGCCTGTCAGGTGGAACCACAGGATGACATCCGGCTGGAAGGCGCTGCACTGGCATTACCGACCGGGCGCTACCTGATGCTGCACAAACCGACCGGGGTCATCAGTGCCACCACCGACAGCCAGCAACCCACCGTGCTTGACCTGTTACCGGTCGCAGTGCGCAAAGGGCTTCACATTGCCGGGCGGCTCGACGCTGACACTACCGGTCTGTTGCTGCTGACCACAGACGGGCAGTGGTCCCACCGGGTGACATCGCCCCGGGCCGGGTGCGAGAAAACCTATCGCGTCGGGCTCAGTGGACCGGTGACTGGAGAAGCCATAAACCTGCTTGAGACTGGCCTTCTGCTGAAAGGTGAGTCCATCCCTACCCGGCCCGCAGGCGTCAGAGTGCTTGACGACCACCTGATCGAGTTGACGATCAGTGAGGGGCGCTACCACCAGATCAAACGGATGCTGGCAGCGGTGGGCAACCACGTGGACACACTGCATCGATTGAGCATAGGGGCGATCACCCTGGATAGTGCGCTTGCGGCGGGGGAATTCCGGGAACTGACGCCCGAAGAGATCGGCAATTTTGACCGGTAGACGGTGATCAGGCCCGTTCGAAACGTTTGGCCTGCAGGTTTTTACGTACGGAACCGGCTTCGAACACCTCACCGTTCATGGCAATGTATACCCCTTCAGGCAGCAGGTTGACCACCGCCCAGGCAAAACCCAGATTGAATACGGCATCACTGCGGCGCATCCGGGCGGGCTGCATGGCACCGAAGAGCACGACCGTTTTGCCGGTGATTCCTTTTAACGCCTCGGCGGTCTGGGGCATGGTGTCTGTGCCATGGGTAATCAGAATGCGCCCAGCACTGGTCCGGGTAGCGGCCTGCACCACCATCTCCCGGTCCTCGTCGGTCATTTCCAGGCTGTCTTTACGCGTCAGCTCGCGGAGACTGTAGCCGTCGTGGATGTTGGCTTCCGCCAGCAGCTCCGGCAGCAGGGTATCGCCAATGTCAAAGTCACTTTTTGCGTCGAAGTAGACTTTATCGATAGTGCCACCGGTGGTCAGGATGCTGATCATGAGGGGGTTCCCGTTACAGGCGGTCAGTTTGCCGACAGTGAGGAATCAGCGGCGGAATAGGCTTGATTTTTCTGACGGGCGTACTCTCTTGCAGCCGTCGCCACCGAACCACCGTTGCCGGTATCCAGCCAGCGGCGAATTCGCCCGGCATCCCCCATAGGAGAGCGGGTGCCCAGCGAATCCAGCAAAACGGTGACCAGTTGCCTGCCCTCGAATTCCAGCATCATCACCAGGCACCGGCCTGCCTCGTCCAGATAGCCGGTTTTGCTGATATCCACGCCCCAGCTCTGACGGTGGACCAGCGCGTTGGTATTGCCATAGGGGAGCCGGTAGCGCGGTTGTCGAAACCGGGCCGTGAAATAACGGGTGGTGGAATAGTCGCTGATTTCCGGGTGCTTGCCGGCCGCGACTACCAGGCGCACCAAGTCTGCCGCCGATGCCTTATTGCCAACGGACAAACCTGTAGGATCCACAAACATCGTATTGTCCATACCCAGTTCCCGTGCCTTCGTATTCATTGCGGCAATAAAGCCATCATAGCCACCGGGAAAATGCCGGGCCAGGGTATGGGCTGCAAAATTTTCGGAGGACATGAGCGCGATGCGCAGGACATCACCGCGTCTGAGCTCGGAACCGATACGGATACGGGTATAGGCGTTGGCAGGGGCAGGAATATGGCGTTTCCTGAATTCGATCCACTCATCCAGCGACTGTCCGGACTCCAGAACCACCAGAGCCGTCATCAGCTTGGTGATCGAGGCAATGGGCACCTGACGATCCGCGTTCTTGCCGAAAACCAGCCCCTCGTCGCCGACATACGCCACCGCCGCATTCACCGATGCCAGCTGCAATTCGTCGGAAGTTTTTTCATGTGCCCGGGCAGAAAGTGCCAGACCGGAGAGAAATACCAGAGAAAATAATGCGAACCGAAACATCGACCAGCCCTGAAATTGCGATCCAAGCGGAGCCTTACAGCCCCAATTTAGAGTTATAGTATATCACCACGGGCTTCCCGGCGCCCGCGCGCCCGGTGCCTGCGGGATTACGGCCTGTTCAGACGGGCCAGGGTTTATCGGTCACAGCCCCTTCAGAGGCAGAACTGACCGTGCGGGCATATTTCGCCAGAACGCCACGGGTGAACCGGGGCGGAGGCGCTACCCAGGCCCGATGCCGGCGCTGGAGCTCGTCGTCGGAAACGTCCAGCTCGATGCGGTTGGCCACGGCATCAATGGTGACCGTATCGCCATTCTCAACCAGAGCCAGAGGCCCACCGTCAGCCGCTTCCGGCGTGATATGGCCGACCACGAAACCGTGGCTGCCACCGGAAAACCGGCCATCGGTAATCAGCGCCACGTCGTTGCCCAGCCCCTTTCCCATAATCGCAGAGGTGGGCGTCAGCATTTCCCGCATACCAGGACCGCCTTTCGGGCCCTCGTAACGGATAACCAGAACGTCTCCGGCGACTACGGTGCCGTCCATAATCCGTTCCTGGGCTTCTTCCTCCGAATGAAACACCCGGGCACGGCCGGTGAAGTGAGTACCTTCTTTCCCGGTGATCTTGGCGACTGCACCGGTGGGTGCAAGATTGCCAAAAAGAATGCGCAGGTGGCTGTCGGCCTTGATCGGGTTATCGAACGCGTGAATGATGTCCTGCCCTTCCGGATAAGGATCCACCTCCGCCAGATTCTCGGCCAGGGTCTTGCCGGTGACGGTCAGGCATCCGCCGTGCAGCAGGCCGCGGTCCAGCAACATTTTCATCAGTGGTTGAATGCCACCAATGGCCACCAGTTCCGACATCATGTAATGGCCGCTGGGGCGCAGATCCGCCAGCACGGGCACACGCTTGCCAATGGTCACAAAATCGTCAAGCGTCAGCTCCACCCCGATGGTGCTTGCCATGGCGATCAGGTGCAGCACCGCGTTGGTGGACCCGCCCAGCGCTATTACCACGGTAATGGCGTTTTCGAAGGCTTCCCGGGTCATGACATCTGACGGTTTGATGTCCTTTTCCAGCAGGTTGAGAACCGCCGCACCGGCTGCCCGGCAATCTGCGGCTTTACTGTCGGAGATGGCGTTCTGGGCGGAACTTCCCGGCAGGCTCATGCCCATGGCTTCTATAGCCGACGCCATGGTGTTGGCTGTATACATGCCACCACAGGAACCCGGGCCCGGGATTGCCGTTTCCTCGATCTGTTTGACCTGGATCAGATCCAGATCGCCTCTGGCATGAGCGCCCACGGCTTCGAAGACCGAAATGATATCAGTATGGTTCTCGCCCGGCATGATGGTACCGCCGTAGACGAACACCGAGGGCCGATTCAGCCGTGCCAGGCCCATCATGCAACCCGGCATGTTCTTGTCGCAGCCACCGATGGCCACGAGCCCGTCGAAGCCCTCACAGCCGGCAACCGTCTCAATGGAGTCGGCAATCACTTCCCGGGACACCAGGGAATATTTCATCCCCTCGGTGCCATTGGCGATACCGTCAGACACGGTAATGGTGTTGAACGTCAGGCTTTTGCCACCGGCATCGTCGGCGCCGGCGGCGGATTCCTGGGCCAGCTTGTCGATGTGCATGTTGCAGGGGGTCAGGTTGCTCCAGGTAGAGGCAATACCAACCTGAGGCTTGCGGAAGTCGTCGTCTTTGAAGCCCACTGCCCGAAGCATGGCCCGGCTTGCTGACTTTCCCAGTCCATCTACGACAGGCGCGGAGTAACGTCGACGTTTGTCGTCTGTCATGGCAAAAACTCCATTAGCCGTTGATGTAAACAGGCCCGAACCCGTAATTCCAGAGAATCACCGAGCCAACCCGGGTCGACACCAGAATGACCAGCGCCACTGTCAACAACGACACCGCGTACATCACCGCTCTGTCCCTGTGAATGCCCATTACCACCGGCAGACCATCGTACATCAGCCAACCGCCGTAACAGGCGGCCGCCAGAAACACGATGACGTTAAACCAGGGGCTGGGATAAAGCAGGGCGAATCCGGCCAGAAAAAGCGGAGTGCAGGAGTAAGAGGCCAGGGCAATACCCCTGGAAGGAATCTGTTCCTCGTTGGCGCCGTAGGTCCTGGCCATCCAGTTGACGGCATAACCCAGGGCGAACACACCCACCAGAATCGCCAGATAGGTCAGGATGCTCAATTGCATGGCGCTGATTTCTGTAAACTTTATCAACCGTTCGTTGCCGACGGTCCAGCCGAAATGGGCGGTTGAAATGTAGGCGCAGATGGGGCCAATGGCTGCCAACACGAAAACGTAAGCAACGTATAGCCGCCGCGGAGGAGCATGTTCCTTGCGAATCTTGGCCCACTCGCTCTCCGGGTGAGTAAACAGTCCAAAAGCGTGATTCAGGAGCATGACACAATCCTCGATAATTCATGTTGTATTGTTATGGTCTAACTATAACTAAATTAAACCCGGTAAACATCGGGTAGCGCGAAATTCTGCCTTCAGCCAGCCTGCCTGGGATCGGTCGCTGTTACATGGGGCTGTTCCCGCATCCGGTCACGAAACGCAATCAGGCTTTCGACGCCGGTAAAATCAACCAGATCACGGAACGCGAGCCAGTCGACCATGCAGTAGAGGCAGATTGCCGGATAATGCCACTGGTCAAATTCACCGGCTTCAACAAGCGCTGAGAGCGTTCGCAGCGATGTCATGATGCGCTCATGCTGGATGTCGTAGAACATGGCACCGCTTCTGGTGTCGATGCCTGAACGCTCTGACAATAACAGGATAACGGCAGAATCATTGGCCGCGTCTATCAGGGTCAACTGATTCTCCTGATCCCAGGAAAGAGCCGCCCTGCCCTGAGTCTCAGCCAGATAACGGCCGATCACCCGGGAATCGTAGATTTCCTGATCGCCGTCGATCAGCATCGGAATTTTCAGTGCCGGATTATTGCGGCGCAAAACGTCCCGGTGTTCACCGTAGATATCCAGGTTCACAAATTCATAGTCGGTGTCGCCCAGCAACAGGCGAGTCCGCCGAACATAGGGCGAGGTAGTAGAACCGAGCAGTTTCATGAGATCTCCGTTTCCGATAGCTTATGACAAGTCAGTGGCCGGGAGTCTGAGCAGACAGGCCCATGGCTTTCCAGGCAGTCTGGTAGAATATAGTAGACTACCATTTTCTGACAGTGACAACCGGGCGCACCGGCAACGCGGCAGCCGGCACAGGCCGATGCTGATCACACGCCAACGACCTGAATGGAGTGAAGCCGAATGAGTACGTCCAGACATACATTCAAAGCAGCAATGTCACTGGCAACGGCCATGACACTTGCCAGTGGCCAGGCATCCGCCGAACTGCAGACCGAAACGGTGGAATACCAGGTTAACGGTACCACTTTTACAGGCTACATGGCGTTCGACGACCAGACCGAGGGTAAACGCCCCGGCGTTCTGGTGGTTCACGAGTGGTGGGGGCATAACGAATTCGCCCGTGAGCAGGCCGAAAAACTTGCGGCGGCAGGCTACACCGCCTTTGCACTGGACATGTACGGCTCCGGCAAACTGGCGGAACATCCAGAAGACGCCCAGGCCTTCATGAAAGAAGCAACCAGGGACATGGATCAGGTCAAGGCCCGCTTCATGGCCGCCAAGGAGTTGCTGCAGAAGCACGACAGCGTGGACAGCGGCAGAATAGCGGCTCAGGGCTACTGCTTTGGCGGCGCAGTTGTGCTGAACATGGCCCGCCTGGGGGTCGACCTGGACGCCGTGGTCAGCTACCACGGTGCGCTTGGCAGCCCCATCAAGGCTGAAGTCGGTGTGGTCGAGCCCCGCATTCACGTGTACACCGGTGGCGCAGACCAGATGGTACCAACAGACCAGGTCGCGGATCTGGTGAAAGAGATGCAGGACGCCGAAGCCGACCTGACCCTGGTCAGCTTCCCCGGAGTTCTGCACTCCTTCACCAATCCTGGCGCAGACAGAATCGCAGAGCAATTCAGTTTGCCCATTGCCTATAACGAGGACGCTGCCAACCGGTCTTGGCAGGGCACCATGCGGCTTTATCAGGAAGTCTTCAACAACTGAATGCTCTGGCGCCACTTGGGGGATGCAACGACTCAGTCTGCTTTGCTCCCGGACTGATACAGTTATGGGTAGCGTTCGTAAACTAGTACGGGAAATACTGGCAAAGTCGAAAATCAAACAAGATTGATCTTAAGGGAAGGACATATATGAACAATTCCAATGATGTATTGCAGTCTCAGTTGTTTCAAACCGTCGCTGGCCTGGCCTTCGAGTCTATTATGGTGACAGAGGCCACATCCGATCATAAAAATTCTGTGATCATCTATGTCAATCAGGCCTTCACCAACCTGACCGGCTATTCCGCGGAAGAAGTAATCGGAAAGACACCGGGGCTGCTACAGGGGCCGGAAACGGAGAGCGGGGTAAAAGAACGTTTGGCAGAAGATCTGAAGAACAACCGGACGTTTCACGGCAGCACTATAAATTACCGTAAGGACGGCTCGGCGTTTACCATTGAATGGAAAATTTCACCTGTAATGGATGGTGACCGGGTCACACATTACGTAGCAGTGCAAAGAGCCATTGATTAGAGCTGGCAATCGCGGCTCAGGCTGACGGGTTTGTCTCGCAGGCAGACGCGTCAGAATTGCCAAAAAAAAGGCAGCCGAAGCTGCCTTTTAATGCACTGCAGTCAGTTAGACAGCAGTTACGTTTTCCGCCTGAGGACCTTTCTGTCCCTGGGTAACGGTAAACTCGACTTGCTGGCCTTCTGCCAGGGTCTTGAAACCGCTTCCCTGAATTGCGCTGTAGTGAACGAAAACGTCCGGGCCGCCTTCACGAGTGATAAAGCCAAAGCCTTTAGCTTCGTTGAAGAACTTAACAGTGCCGGTAGTAGTAGACATATCTTAAACTTCCTGAAATCAATCAATTAATCTGCCGTCAAACATCACCATGATGCCCAATCAGCGTTTACGGAAAAACAGAATTAGCGAAATCAAAAACAGGACGGTCACTACTTACAGCGGAGGTACGTCTTATTCATGAATGCTTTACTAATCTTTCCTACGTCTTGAACTTTACTACTCAATCTTCGTGTTGCCAAGGGTAATCTGAAAATTTTGGATAAGTAGTGATACCGAGGGCATCATCCCTTCAACGCACTGAAGGTGTAGATGCCCAGGGCCGTCATCAGAATGGAACCGATGACGTGAGCCATTATGCCGGCCAGAGCCATGCCCCATTTACCCGCCTGAATCGCAGAGACCATTTCCAGCGAAAAAGTGGAAAAAGTGGTTAGCGCACCGCACAGACCGGTGATGGCGAACAGGCGCCATTCGGGGCTTAAAGAGGAATCCTGGGCAAAATAGCCGATCAGCAGGCCTGCCAGCCAGCCACCGGTGAGATTAGCGGCCAGAGTACCGTAGGGAACAGCGTGTGAACTGTTATTCAGCCAGAGGCTCAGCGCCCACCTCAGGTTAGCGCCTATGACGGCTCCACCGCTGACGGCCAGGATCGATAACCACATGCTCCCTTTACCTCTTTGTTCTGACTCTGCAAGACCTTACCAAAAAGGGCGCCGTGATGGCGCCCTCAGGATTCAACGTATCAATGTTTTTTTCTTATCAGGCCGGATTATGGTCGATCACCGTGTCCTTGTTGGCGGCGAATGCATCAAACGGGAAATCATCCACGCTCAGCATTTCAAGAACGATTTCTTCATACCGCCGCATAAAGTCGGCCTCTTCCTTGGAGAAGATATCCGCCTTGAGAGCCGCCTCAAAACGCTCTTCCGGATGCAGCGCGGTCATCGGCAACTGACCTTTGGCGTAGGCTTTAGTGACTTTGCGATAGAGCGCCTCTGCCTTGTCATAATCCTTCAGCAGACCATTGTAGCGGGCCACCGGATTTTCCACGGTGCCCTCCTCATTGGTGCTCCATACGCTTGACAGCAGCTTGGTCCGCAGCGGACTGTCCGTGGACACTCCCCGGGCAACGCTTCTTGCCAGGTCGTCATGAGGTTTGTCCCAGCGATGACCCAGGGGCATGGTAATGGCACGAAGTACCACGGCAACCGCACGATTGGGCAGGTTCTGCAGGAACTCGTCCAGCGCGCTTTCCGCGCGATGCAGCAGCAGGGAAAGACTGTATTCCATCAGATCCTTCTCGCCGTCTACCGGCTGGGTTTCATGCCAGTTCTTCAACACCATTGAGGCGAGATACAGGTTGGCGAGGATATCGCCCAGCCGCGCTGAGATAAGTTCGCGCATTTTCAGCTTTGACCCCAGTGTCGTCATGGCTGCGTCTGAACACAGGCCGAAGGCCGCGCTGAGACGAGCGACGCCCTGGGCGTATTTGCGGGCAGCGCTGTCAAACGGCACGTCTGCCTTGCCAACCCCGAAGGCCTGCGTCAACGCGCGGGCGGCGTTGCCGAAGATCAGGCCGGCGTGGCCAAAGAAGGCCTCGTCGAACGCCTTGATATCGTCGTTATCTTTCGCCGCCAGCTCTTTCAGCACGTACGGGTGGCAGCGAATCGCACCCTGACCAAAGATCATCAGACTGCGCGTCATGATGTTGGCCCCTTCAACCGTGATCGACACCGCGGCACCACTGTAGCCGATACCCAGATAGTTCCGTGGGCCAAGGGTAACCGTCTTGCCGCCATGAACGTCCATTGAGTCGGTAAGGACTCCACGCTGCATTTCAGTCAGGTGGTATTTCAGGATCGCGGAGGGCACAGCGGGTTTCTCGCCCTTATCGATCATATTGGCAGTATGGTTCACTGCGGCCTGCGCAATGTAGGTACCCGAGGCGATCCGGGCCAACGGCTCCTGAACGCCTTCCATATCGGCAACCGGAGTATTGAACTGCCGACGGATTCGGGTAAACCCGCCTGCAGTGCCGGCGGAGTAGGCGGCAGCACCGGCGGCGCCGGAGGGCAGCGTGATACAACGACCCACCGACAGGCACTCAACCAGCATGCGCCAGCCCTGGCCCGCCATTTCCTGACCACCGATGATGTAATCCAACGGAATGAATACGTCCTTACCCAGGATCGGACCGTTCAGGAACGGGCTGCCAATCGGGCAGTGGCGACGGCCGATTTCCATGCCATCGGTGTCCCGGGGAATTAGCGCACAGGTGATGCCGTAATCCTTGGTATCACCCAGCAGGCCATCAGGGTCGAACATGCGGAATGCCAGTCCCACGACCGTAGCGATGGGCGCCAGGGTGATCCAGCGCTTCTCGAAATTCAGTTTCAGGCCGATGGTCTCTTTGCCGTTGAACTGCTGCTTGCACACAATACCGGTGTCCGGCAAAGACGTGGCATCAGAGCCAGCGCGCGGGCCGGTCAGGCCAAAGCAGGGGATCTCACGTCCGTCAGCCAGGCGCGGCAGATAATGGTTTTTCTGCTCTTCGGTGCCATATTTGACCAGAAGCTCACCCGGGCCGAGGGAGTTGGGTACACCGACTGTGACCATCAGCGTTTCATTACAGGCCAGGCGTTGAAGCACGGCGCTCTGGGCCTTGGCCGAGAAATGCAGGCCGCCGTATTCCTCGGGGATGATCATGCCGAAGAACCCTTCCTTCTTCAGATATTCCCAGAGTTCGGGAGGCAGATCCGCGCGCTCGACGGCCACATCCCAGGCATTACACATGGAAGCCGCTTTGACGCACTGGTTGTCAACGAACGCCTGCTCTTTTTCGGTGAGACCGGAGTAGCGGTTGATCAGCAGGTTATGCCAGTCAGGACGACCGGTAAAAAGCTCGCCGTCCCAGCCAACAGTTCCCGCTTCCAGCGCGACCTTTTCCGTATCAGAGACTTTCGGCGCCACTTTCTTGAAGATGGAAAAAATACGCGGGGTCAGCCAGTTCTGGCGGAAACCCGGCAGGCCAGCCATTGCCGTAATGATCGCACCAACGATCAGTATCAGACCCAGAACGCCCGACGCAAAGATCAGCGAAAGCAGCCCGGTCACGCCCAGCAGGCCGATAACAGGTTTTGCACCTGCCTCTTTGCGCATCAGGGCAAGCAGCCCGACTACAGCAATCACTAGCAGAATAATCGTCATTTAAGGACTCTCTGTTTTCAGTAACTTGAATAATATGACCAGGACCGTCTACGACTAAAGTACAGCAACGGATGATGCTTGAATAGCAAGGACGTCATTGTCAGGCCGTCACAATCACGCGAATGCCTTCCAGTGAAAGGCTTGCCTGACCAATTGCCGACTCCGCCGCTGTCAGCTGCTCCCGGAAAAACGCAATTTCTTCCTCGCGAATCGCCGGATTGATCCGTTTCATGGATTCAAGACGCTGGATTTCGGGGCCGAGATGGTGGCGCAGGCCATCGAGCGCGGCGGCTTGCAGCGGCTCAAGATGGGGCTCTGCCAGACGCTCAACGTGATCCACCATGGTTTCCACCTGGGGCCGGATCTGCGGCACGATAGACTGGGCCGTACGGCGGCGAATGTTGGAACACATATCGTTCAGGCGATCATGGGGCAGTGTGGCGGACAGATCACGACCGTTCACATCCACCAGCAGACGTACCGGCGACACCGGCAGAAAACGCGACAGCTGCAGCGATTCCGGCGCGGGGCAGTGGACTGTAAACAGGGCTTCAAGCAGCAGGGTTCCGGCAGGCAATGCCTTGACCGACATGGTCGCCAGAGCTGCCTTGCCCAATCCGGAACTGGTCACCGACTCCATGATCCCGCTGACCAGCGGGTGCTCCCAGCTCATAAACGCCATATCCTCACGTTCCAGCGCCTGCTGACGGCTCCAGGTGACGGTCAGCCCGTCTTCCGGCAATTCCGTGACATGCCCTGGCTGGTATTGCTCGCCGGGGCGCAGAATATCGGCGTGTTCGGAGTGGTCTTCAATATCCACTCCCAGAATGTCACAGGCGTCCAGCATGTACTGACGGACCGGGTCGCCGCTTTCCTCCGTTTCTATAGCCCTGATCAGCTCTTCAGCAACTCCGGGACGGCAGGAGTTGAGCTCGATCAGCGCGTCCCGCCCGTTTCGCAGGAGCTCGCGCAGCCGGTCGGCCTCGGCCCGGGACTGGTCAATCAGGGTCGCAAGTTCAGACTCATCACCGCCATCCATCACCTGCTGCCATTGCAAAGATACGGCATCCTGCACCGCCACTCCCACCGAGCAGCTTGCCGCGAAGGCGTTCAGCCCCTCATCAAACCAGCGAAACTGGCTCTCCTGGACCGTGCCCTCCAGATAGGGAATGTGAATATCGATAAGATCAGTCTGGCCGATCCGATCCAGGCGGCCAATGCGCTGTTCAAGGAGATCCGGGTTGGCCGGCAGGTCAAACAGCACAAGATGATGGGCAAACTGGAAATTACGCCCCTCACTGCCGATCTCGGAACAGATCAGCGCGTGGGCGCCCTGCTCGCTATCGGAGAAATACGCGGCGGCACGGTCTCTCTCCACCAGGCTCAAGTGCTCGTGAAAAGCGGTACTGCGAATACCGGCACGTAATTGCAGATAGTGCTCGAGAGCGATTGCCGTGGAGGCGTGGGCACATATCACCACCACTTTCGCGGGCTTCAGGCTGCTCAGGGTCTTCTCCAGCCAGGCAACTCTGGGATCCTCTGCAAGCCACTGCTCCTCGTCAACTCCCCTCTCCGGTGACAGCGCCTGAACACCGTGACGCGACGACGGATCATACAGGGTGGGGCATGCCATCGGCACCGCCCTGGATCTGCGTTCCGGGAAACCCTGAATGGCAGCCCTGGTATTCCGGAAAAGCACCCGCCCGGTGCCGTGCCGGTCAAGCAGCGCATCAGTGACCGCCTGAACCGGATCCGCTTCAGCCATCAGCCGGTCAAAATCACCGCCCAGCCAGCCCTGCAGCGATTCGCGAGCGCGCTGATCGAGATTTGTGCCCTGCTCGTGAAGCTCAGTCACCGCGTTGTTGATGGTTTCGTACTGCGCCTCTTCCTTGCGGAACGCCTCCAGATCATGGAAGCGCGCCGGATCAAGCAACCGCAGCCGCGCGAAATGGCTGGCCACGCCCACCTGCTCGGGCGTCGCTGTCAGCAGCAGCAGGCCCTGGCTCGCGGCAGACAAGTGTTCAATCAACCGGTATTCCGCACTCGGCGCTTCCGGGCTCCAGGCCAGATGGTGCGCTTCATCAACCACCATCAGGTCCCAGCCCGCCTGGCGGGCATCTTCCTGTGCCTGTTCATTGCTGCGTAAAAAGTCGAGGCTGCACAGGGCCAACTGTGCCGCTTCAAAGGGATTGGTGGCCGCGTCGTCGAGGTCGGTGTCATCCCCGTCCAGCAATTCGTCGAACTCTGATTCCGCCTCATAGCGCTGCTGATCAATGATCGAGAACCTGAGATTGAACCCCCTGAGCATTTCCACCAGCCATTGATGGATCAGCGATTCCGGCACCACAATCAGGGCCCGCTTCGCCCTTTGCGTGTGCAACTGGTAGTGCAGAATAAGCCCGGCTTCTATGGTTTTGCCCAGCCCTACTTCGTCCGCCAGCAGAACCCGGGGCGCGAAACGGGTCGCGACTTCGTGTGCGATGTAAATCTGGTGGGCCAGGTGCTGGGTTCGCGCGCCGATCAGGCCCTGGGCGGCAGAGGCCCGCAGCCGGTCCTGATGGCGGACGGTCGCCATTCTAAGGCGAAAAGCTCCATTGCGATCGAACTGTCCCGCGAACAGACGTTGATGGGGTGCGGAAAAGTCCACGACACTGCTGAGCTTTACCTCGGAAATCCGGGCCAGCTCTTCACTGCCATCGTCGGCGTAGTACATTAACACGCCGCCCAGATCCTCCGCTGCCCGAACCGTGAAGCGCTGGCCTTCAAACGTTTCGATCTCTTCACCGATCTGATACATGATGCGGGAGAGCGGCGCGTTATCAATCGCGTAGGTCCGCTCTTCATCGGCTGCCGGAAATCCCAGCGTTACTCTGCGCCCGGAAATTTCCGTGACTATGCCAAGCCCCAGGCCGGTATCGCTGTGGCTGACCCAGCGCTGGCCAATGACAAAATCCGATGTATCCAAGAAGCCTCCGTAAAATGAGATAGATTCAGATGTCTTGCGAATCGGGCTGACGATTTTCACGAACCCAGAAGGCCGCAGCACCACACACCGCCGCAGGCACCACAATCAGGTTCAACACCGGCACCATGGCGGCCAGCGCCACCGGCAGGCCGAAGCCCATTGCAGACAGGCGGGAGCCGCCAAGTTTACGGCGTAGATCCGGGAAGCTGACCAGATGATTGTCCGCCGGATAATCCACGTATTGCAGCGCCATCATCCAGCTGTTGAACAGGAACCAGAGCACCGCTGCCGCCAGATTAACCACGGGAATCAGACCAATAATGAGCAGGCCGATGGCCCTGGGCAGGTAATACAGAATTTTCTGGACTTCCCGCCAGAGCGCCCGGGGAATATCGCGGACAATCTGCGCCCAGCTTTCGTCCGTGTTCACTTCCTGGCCCGTCAGGTGCTTTTCGGTCAATTCGGCAAGGTAACCGTAAAACGGGGACCCAATCAGGTTCGCCACAATCACGAAACCATAGGCCAGCATTAGCAGGATGACCACGCCGTAGAGTAACCAGAACAGCCAGTCCAGACTCTGCAGCCAGGCCCAGTCCGGCAGCCAGCTCATGGCCGTGGCAATCATGGCATTGAACAGTTCCGCCAGGAAAAAGAACACCAGGCCGAATAACACAATGTTAATAATGAGAGGGATGACAACAAACAGTCTGAGGCCAGGCTGGCGTATGAGCCGGAAACCTTCCCCAAGATAACCCAGGCCGCGGAAAAAATTGCCTTTCAACATAGAGCCCAACACCTCAGCTTCAATGACAGTCAGGGTTGCAGAGCATATCATGATGCGAACCTCACCACAGCCCGACAATCCCTATGCCATCTGTGAAAAACAATCTGCGCAAGCTGCTGATGTGTCAGCCCCTCTGGCGAGGGATACTGCTTGTCTCCGCACTGGCCATTGTCTACCTGGCGACCACCAGCGAGCCCTACCCGGTGCCATCCGCGCCCAGCGACAAGGTGAATCACCTGCTGGCATTCATCCAGCTGACGGTCGTCGCCCGTCTCGCCTGGCCCGACCTGGCACGCCCCTGGATTGCCCTGGGCGTGATGATGTTCGGCCTGGCCATTGAAGTCACCCAGGCCCAGCTGCCCTACCGGGATTTCTCCCTGCTGGACCTGGCCGCCGATGGCGCTGGCATCGCTATCGGGTTACTGCCCTGCCCCTTTATTTTCAGTCGACGCACTGCGCAAAACGGCTAAAACTTTTTGAGCAGCCATGCCAGGTTTGCGACATCGACGATAAACCTTGTGAGACATTTCTTACATTGTCGTGGGATTCTGCAGCTGCGTCCCATGCGAGCAGCAGTCCGAACACATCCATAAATTTCCAGGCCGCTGTTTTATAACAATAAAATCACTCGGGAAATTCCCGGCGTCACCAGAGCCGGAGCTGATTCACAAGAATGACGCCTGGCGATTGATATACTTCCAACTTTAGGGACGATTGGGGAAGGGATGACGCACCGGAGGCGCCTCTGCAACTGGACGCAGAGAGAAGCAGGGATTCATGGACGCATCGCCTGAGGGAAAATGATCGGATTGTCGGCTCGGACGCTGATTCCATGGAAGGGTACAGGGATTATGGAGAGACCTCGGCAACAGGGCTGTTACCGACGCCGCAGGGATGCGATGACCTGTTCCGGAAAGGGCAACTTGAAGGTTGCCCTTTTTTTATGCCTGCACTGTCCGGTCCGGATTCCCGATCAGAACCTGCCCGGAATCTGCCCGTTAGCGGCATGCCGGCTGCCATCCGTATAAATCAGGCACCCGCTCCGGTTCGGGCAAGCGTCGGTCACTTCCGTTATACTGTCGCCACATTTTTTCCCGACGATTCTGACCATGCAGTCCAGACCAGACACCGATGACTACCTGTCGATCTTTCTGAACGACCGCCCTCTGCTGGACGTCCGGGCACCGGTGGAATTCGCCAGAGGCAGTTTCCCCAGCGCGGTGAACGCACCACTGATGAATGACGGGGAGCGCCATGAAGTCGGTATCTGTTACCAGGAACAGGGGCAGAACGCCGCTATTGAACTGGGCCACCGTCTGGTATCAGGGAGCATAAAGGCAGAGCGGATCGCCGCCTGGCAGCGCTTCGTCATCGATTACCCTGACGGTTATCTGTTCTGTTTCCGGGGCGGCCTTCGTTCACGGCTGACGCAGCAGTGGATCAGGGAATCAGGTCGGGATTATCCGTTGATTGAGGGCGGCTACAAGGCCCTCAGGCGCTTTCTGATCGACCGGCTGGAAGCTCTGACGGCGCAAGCCGATTTCCGGATCATCAGCGGGCGCACCGGCACCGGTAAAACCCGCGTTCTCAACCGGCTGCCCAACCCCATTGACCTGGAGGGACTGGCTAACCATCGCGGCTCCAGCTTCGGGCGCGAGGTAACCCCGCAGCCGACCCAGATCGATTTTGAAAACCGGTTGGCGGTCGCCATGTTAAAGGCCCACCACATAACCGGCGGACCTGTATATCTGGAAGACGAAAGCCGGCTGGTCGGCCGCTGCGCTCTGCCCCACAGCCTGAGAGAGCGCATGGCAAAGGCACCCCTGCTGGTGCTGGAACAGCCTATGGAAGAGCGCATCCGGATAATCCGCGAAGACTATGTGGTAAAAATGGCCGCCGATCATGCCCGCCGTGACGGACATGAGGCTGGCTGGTGGAGCTTTGAGGATTACCTTCTGAGCGCGCTGGACCGCATTCGCAAGCGACTGGGCGGTGAACGCCACCAGTCGCTACGGTATTTAATGCTTGATGCTCTGGAAAACCAGCGCGTCAATGGCGACGTAGGTGGCCACGATCGCTGGATCCAGCAACTGCTCGAGAACTATTACGACCCGATGTACGACTATCAAATGCAACAGAAGGCGGACCGCATTCTTGTCCGGGGAGGGCCAGATGCCATTCTCGGGTTCGGCAGATAATGTACCTTTGGCGTAAACGTCTGCTATAAACCTTCGCAGGCCGGGCGCATCCAGTGGCGGCCATCTCTGGATTCGAAACCTTAATTCCCAAACACAGAGCAATACCGAAACGAAAGGAGCGAATAAATGGAAGACCTTGTGGGCAATATTGATGTGCCGGAGCTTTATGATTAGGGCCTGAGCCTGATCATGACCTACGCGCCCAAGCTGATTCTGGCCATTGTCACGCTGCTGCTCGGCCTCTGGCTGATCAACCGCATGATTGGCGTGCTGGACAAGAAACTCGGTGCCAAAGATCCGACGTTGAACAAATTCCTGTGCGGGCTGATCAGTGCCATCCTCAAGATCATGCTGCTGATTTCTGTAGCGTCGATGATCGGTATTGCCACCACCTCCTTTATCGCCGTTATCGGTGCCGCAGGTCTTGCCATCGGCCTGGCCCTGCAGGGCAGCCTAGCCAACTTTGCCGGCGGCGTGCTGATTCTGATTTTCAAACCTTTCAAGGTCGGTGACACCATCGAAGCCCAGGGTTATCTGGGCGCTGTGGCGGAAATCCAGATTCTGTATACCGTGGTCAACACCTTCGATAACCGTCGAATCGTGATTCCCAACGGCAGTCTGTCCAACGCCACACTGGTGAACGTGAGCATTTACGACAAGCGCCGTTGCGACATGACGTTTGGCATTCATTATGACGACGACATCGATAAGGCCAAAGGCATTCTCAAGCGCCTGTTTGACGAGGACGAGCGCTCGCTTCAGGATCCGCCCCCGCGCATCTGTGTTGGCAGCCTCGGGGACAACTCGGTAAACCTGATGTTCCGTCCCTGGGTGGCGACCGATGATCTCTGGCCCTACTACTGGGATATGCACGAAAAGGTCAAGAAAGCCTTTGATGCAGAAGACATCACTATTCCCTTCCCCCAGCGGGATGTGCATGTGTACAAAACCGAATGATGGCTGGCTCAGTAACACACTCTGTTACTCGCATTCCCCTGAGCCTCGACTAAGCTGACCAATGATGGCGGTGGCGAATGCTCGGCAGCCGCCGCCAGGTCATTGAAGCCGGCAGCTTCAGTAACGCTGTCGTTGCTGTGGTAGGAGGTAGTCACTATGCCGTTACAGCAGTTGAAAGAGCATCTCGATAAAGCGGGCATCGAATATATGTGCCTGTCGCACCCGCCCGCCTTTACGGCTCAGGAACTTGCCCACCACGTAAAAATTGCCGGCGATCGCGTCGTCAAAACGGTGGTTATTGAACTGGACGGCAAAACGGCCATGCTGGTGATGCCCGCCACCTGGCGAATACGCTGGGACCGGCTGACCCGGATTCTGGACACGGATTTTGTCGACCTGGCCGACGAACAGGAATTCCAGGACCGCTTTCCGGACTGTGAAGTCGGCGCCATGCCGCCCTTCGGCAACCTCTTTCACATGCCCGTTTACTGTGCGGAAGCGCTGACCAAACAGCCGGAACTGGCCTTCGCCGCCGGCACTCACACTGAATCCATCCATATGAAAACCCGGGACTTTCTGGAACTCGTGCGGCCGATGGTGCTTGAGCAGGGTTTCGTAAAACCGGGCACCCAGAAACCGGCCTGGCTCTGCCGCAAACGCGCCGCCACGGGAGACACCCTGGCAGAAAGCCACGCTGCCAACATTGCCGGCTATTGACCACTGACAGACTGGAACCGGAGTTCTGTCGTATTGCTTGTCTGAGCAGGTTCTTTGCGTAAACTGAGCGCCTCGGACAGGACTTATCTATGACTCAGGCTTTCGATGCAGTGATTGTTGGCGCCGGAATGGTGGGCGCAGCCCTGGCCACCGGCCTCGGGCGCAGCGGCTTTACGGTTGCGCTGATTGATCAGGCAGAGCCCGCTGATTTTAGCGCGCAGCTACCCCCGGATATACGGGTGTCCGCCATCAGCGCGGGCAGCGAACGCTATCTTGCCGAACTGGGCGCCTGGCCAGCGATCATGGCGATGCGCGCGACCACCTATACCCGTCTGTCCGTATGGGATGAAACCCGCCACCCGCTCAGTCAGCTTTTGCCCCGCAAACTGGCCGACGTCACCTTTGACGCACGTAACCTGTCCGCCAGCCACCTGGGCCATATCGTTGAAAACCGGGTCACCCAGAGAGCACTCTGGGAATCGGCAAGCAACCAGGCCACCGTCACCTGCTTTCCCGGGCGCACCCTGACCGCTCTGGATAATGCCACCCCGGCCGCACAGGTCACGCTTGATAACGGCGAAACTCTGGATTGTCGATTAGTCGTCGGCGCGGACGGCGCCAATTCCGGCGTACGCGCGCTGGCCGGTATTGGCGTCCGCCGGGATCAGTACCAGCAGCAGGCCATGGTGATTTCGGCCCGCTACCTTGGGCCGGTGGAGGATATTACCTGGCAGGGTTTCTACCCTTCCGGGCCCCGCGCATTTTTGCCCCTGCACAGCGCCGGCGGCGGAGAAAGCTGGGCCTCGCTGGTCTGGTACGACTCCCCGGACAGGCTGGCAAGACTCAAGGCCATGGAACATGATCAACTGATGCAGGAAATCACCAGCGCATTCCCGCCAGAGTTGCCGCCGCTGACGCATTTTGAAGCGAAAGCCAGTTTCCCCATCGCCCGCCAGCACGCCAAACAGTACGTCAACAACCGGGTGGTTCTGGTGGGCGACGCCGCTCATACCATCAACCCGCTCGCCGGTCAGGGTGTCAATCTGGGGTTTCAGGATGCCCGCTGCCTGCAGACCCAGCTACGGGAAGCGCAGCGCGCGGGTCTTGACCTGGCAGACCCCGGCAGACTTGCCGCCTACGAAAACCAGCGCCGCCCGGCAAACCGCCGCATGATGATGGCCATGGATGCGTTCTACCACCTGTTCAGCAACAGCACGCCGCCGCTACACCTGCTTCGCAATCTCGGCCTGGGCGCCGCCAAAGCCATGCCCTTTGCCCGTAACCAGGTCGCCCGCTACGCTATGGGCATAGACGACGAACTACCACCCCTGGCCCGCCAGATTGCCCAACGGCTGCCGGGGCTAAAACATCTGTAAACAAGGAATATCCATGTCAGACACCATTTTCACCAAAATCATCAACCGCGAGATTCCGGCAGACATCGTTTACGAAGACGACACCAGCCTGGCGTTCAGGGACATCAATCCCCAGGCACCAGTGCATCTGCTGATCATCCCGAAAAAGGCAATCGCAACCATCAACGACATCGGCGAAGGCGACCGCGAACTGGTAGGCCATCTTTACTGGGTGGCCGGCAAGCTGGCAAAGGACATGGGATTTGCGGACGACGGCTACCGGGTAGTGATGAACTGCGGCGAAAATGCCGGGCAGACGGTGTTCCACATCCACCTGCATCTGCTGGCTGGCAAGCCCCTGGGTTGGCCGCCTTATACTGACAAAGTGAAGCAGGCCTGAAGGTCTGGGAGTTGCCTTAGCAGCCTTCGAGTTGTGACGCACTGCTCGGGCGTGTTCTGAACACGGCTCCCTGCCAGGCGAATACTCCCAACCCGCAGGCTACAGAGGCGAAAACCACACTCAGCGGCCGACGACTTTCTCGGCTTCCTCCACCGGCGTATGCCGAACGTCCTCGCCTTTAACCATGAAGATGACATTCTCGGCAATGTTGCAGGCATGATCCCCAACCCGCTCCAGGGCTCGCAGAATCCACATCACCGACATGCAACGTGAAATATTGCGGGTGTCTTCCATCATGAAGGTCAGCAGGGTTCGCGTGGCCGCCTGGTATTCCTCATCGACCCGCTTGTCTTCCTTCATGATCCGCAGCGCCTGCTCTGAATCCAGCCGGGCGAAGGCATCCAGGGCATCGTGCAGCATGGCCAGCACGTGGTTGCCGATGTGGCGAACTTCCACATAGCCCCGGGGCGCCTGGCCTTCCTCTGAAAGCTTGATGGCGAACTTGGCAATTTTCTTGGCCTCGTCCCCTACCCGCTCCAGATCGGAAACCATCTTGATCACGGCCACCACCAGTCGCAGGTCACGGGCCGTCGGCTGACGACGGGCAAGGATCAGCGTCGCCTCCTCGTCCAGCTCGATTTCCATTTTGTCGACTTTCTTGTCGGTTGCCCGAACCTCGTCCGCAAGATGGCCGTCATTGTCCACCAGTGCAGTAATCGCACGATCGACCTGGGACTCCACCAGGCCGCCCATTTCCAGAAATTCACTTTTAAGATTCATCAGTTCATCATTAAAAGTGTGCGATATATGATCGCCGTAAACATCGTCTTTTTTATCTGGCATAACTGTATTCTCCAGTGTTCAACCGCGGCGGGATTAGCCGAAACGACCGGTAATGTAGGATTCGGTGAGGTCATGCTCGGGTGACGTGAACACCTTGTTGGTTTCATTCACCTCAACCAGGTGCCCCAGATGGAAGTAGGCCGTGCGATGGGAGACCCGCGCCGCCTGCTGCATCGAGTGCGTGACGATCACAATCGTGTAGCTTTCGGACATCTCGGAAATCAGTTCCTCGACCCGCGCCGTTGCAATGGGGTCGAGCGCGGAGCAGGGCTCGTCCATCAGGATTACCTCGGGGCTTACCGCAATGGCGCGGGCGATACACAGCCGCTGCTGCTGGCCACCGGACATACCCGTTGCCACCGAATCCAGCCGGTCCTTTGCCTCATTCCACAGGCCGGCCTTGCGCAGGCTGTTTTCCACAATGTCGTCCAGTTCGGACTTGCGGTTGGCCAGGCCGTGAATGCGTGGGCCATAGGCCACGTTGTCGTATATGGATTTGGGGAAGGGGTTCGGTTTCTGGAACACCATGCCAACCCGGGCACGCAATTCAACCACATCACGCTTGGAACTGTAGATATCCTCATCTTCCAGCATCAACTGCCCGGTGATGCGACAGATATCGATACTGTCGTTCATGCGATTGAGGCAGCGCAGGAAGGTGGATTTACCGCAGCCCGACGGGCCGATAAACGAGATAACCTCGTTCCGGCCAATGTCCAGGCTGATGTCCTTGATCGCACGATCCTTGCCGTAGGCGACACTGACGTTCCGTAATTTGAACTTGGGATTGTCAGCAAACGGCTTGCCGACCGTTTTCCCTTCCTCAATGATGGTCTCCTCGGGCTGTTCCCTTAAAGGCACAGCTTCCCCGGACTCGACTGACTGACCATCGGCTTCACTGGAAATCTTGGGGTTCATCGTGTTCATGTTTATCTCCTTACCACCGACGCTCAAGGCGCTTGCGAAGCCAGACGGCCAGTGCATTCATGCTCATCAGGAAGGCCAGCAGCACCATAATCGCCGCTGACGCACGTTCGATAAAGGCAAGCTCGGGACTGCCCGCCCAGAGGAATACCTGAACCGGAAGCACCGTTGCTGAATCAAAAAAGCCCGTCGGCACATCCACAATAAAGGCCACCATGCCAATCAGCAGCAGCGGCGCTGTCTCGCCCAGCGCCTGGGCCATACCGATGATGGAGCCGGTCAGCATGCCCGGCATGGCCAGCGGCAGCACGTGGTGCAACACCACCTGCATTTTGGAGGCACCGATGCCTTCCGCCGCCTCCCGTATTGAAGGCGGCACACTCTTGATGGCCGCGCGACTGGAAATGATGATGGTGGGCAGGGTCATCAGTGTCAGTACCAGCCCACCCACAAAAGGCACCGAGCGTGGCAGACCGAACAGGTTGATGAATACCGCCAGGCCCAACAAACCGAAGATGATGGACGGAACTGCGGCCAGATTATTGATATTCACCTCGATAAAATCCGTGAACCTGTTCTGCGGGGCAAATTCTTCCAGGTAAATGGCGGCCGCGATGCCGATCGGAAATGAAAGAATCAGGGTCACGAACATGGTCAGCAGGGACCCCACAATCGCCCCGAGTACGCCCGCCCGCGACGGATCCCGGGAGTCACCACTGGTGAAGAACACATCGTTGAATGAGGTCTGAACGACGCCTTCTTCCATCAACTGGTCTACCCAGCGCTGCTGGCGCTCATCGAGCTTGATGGAGTAGGCATCGTCACCGGCGTGCTTCGCATAAACGTCAACATCCGTGTGCGCCAGTACCGTCACGGCCTGAGTAGAGCCGAGCCATTCCGGGTGGACTTCCAGCAGATTGCGCAACTCGATGGACGCATAGGGGTTTAGCAGCTCCCGGACCGCGTCCTTGTCATCCTGAGTGGCGCCGGGCACCTGTTTGATCAGGGCCTGGAGCAGCGGTTCGACAAAATCCGCCATTTTCAGCTGACGCTCATCCGTGGCGTCGTCCAGATACATCATCTCGCCGTCAAGTTCGACCTCCATGGTGATGGTGGTCTTCATGAAGCCCGTGTAGCCCTTGCTGATAATATCTGTGAACAGCACCACCAGCGCGGAAAGCGCGATGGCGATAGCCAGTATGCCGTAGGCCCGGAACCGACGCTCTTTGCGATAGCGCCGTTTTAGAGACTTGCGGACAATCTCCGCCTGTGAACCTTGATCACTCATACTGTTCCCGATATTTGCGAACGATTTTCAGGGCCACCACATTCAGCACCAGGGTAGCGAGGAAGAGCATGGCGCCCAGGGCAAACGCGGCCAGGGTCTTGGCGCTGTCGAATTCCTGATCGCCGGTCAGCAAGGTGACAATCTGAACCGTTACCGTGGTGACCGTCTCCAGCGGATTCGCCGTCAGATTCGCCGCCAGACCCGCGGCCATCACCACGATCATGGTTTCGCCAATGGCCCGGGAAACCGCCAGCAGCACCCCGCCCATAATGCCGGGCAGTGCCGCGGGGAAAATGACCTTCTTCATGGTTTCCGACTGGGTAGCACCCAGGGCCATGGAACCGTCACGCAGGGTCTGTGGCACGGCATTGATGACGTCGTCCGACAGGGACGATACAAAAGGGATAATCATGATGCCCATCACCCCGCCGGCGGCAAGCGCGCTCTGGGATGAGGCCTCAATGCCCAGGGAAGCGGCCAGATCGCTGATAAACGGCGCAACGGTGAGGGCTGCGAAGAAGCCATAAACCACGGTTGGAATGCCCGCCAGCATCTCAAGCAGCGGTTTGACCACACCGCGAACCTTCTTGTTGGCGTACTCCGACAGGTAAATGGCTGACAATAATCCGACCGGCACCGCCACCACCATCGCGATGGCGGAAATCAGCAGGGTGCCGGTAAACAGCGGGATCATGCCGAAGGCCCCCTGAGCGGCGACCTGATCCGCCCTCAGCGCCGTCTGGGGGCTCCAGTTGGTGCCGAAGAAAAATTCGATAAATGAAATTCTCTCGAAAAACCGGACGGTCTCAAAAGCCACCGAGAAAATAATGCCCATGGTGGTGAAGATTGCCAGCGCGGCACAGCCGAAAAACAGCCACTTCAGAATGGCTTCAACCTGGACACGGGCATTGACCCGTGGCCGGATTCGCACCCAGCCCAGAAACCCGGCCAGCACCGTCACCGAAATGACCAGCGCGTTCATGTAAACCTGGCTCTGCTGCCGCAGGGCTTTCAGTCGCTCCGCCGCTTCCACAATGGGCGGCTCGGCAAATCCCGCCGGCAAAGCACCACTGGCCACATTGCTGATTTTACTGAGCAGCAGACTCGCCTGCCCCTGACCCGACGGCAATAGATCAGGCGGCAGGGAACCGATGATCAGAGTCTGAATAACCTTGCCCTGAAACGCCGCCCAGAAGGCCAGCACCAGCAGGCCGGGAATCAGGCACCAGAGCGCAGCCCGGGCGCCATAGTAAAAAGGCAGGGATTTGAGGTGGCGTATTCCGCCCAATGGCATCGCCAGAGACCGGGACCGGGAATAACCCAATCCATAGGCTACAAGCGCAAGAACAATGGTCAGTAGAAGGAGCGTGGATGCTTGCATGAATTTTCCCGTCTGACACTTTTGGTGGGCGACAAGTTTAAAGATTTATGACACGTTTAGCACTCGATGACTGCTCACCCGCACCCCGATGCTGTTTAACGACGACTGGTGCCATTTAATGACGAAAGGGTGCGAGCTCATCCGGAGCCAGCACCCTTACCGGTCACACCTGGTCAGGCTAACCGTTTTACATCAGCTCATCTTTGGCCAGATTCGGCATCTTCTCGGCTTTTTCCTGAAGATCCATCAGTGCATCCCTGGTGGGAACAATCAGGCCAACACTCTTCAGATAACCGTTTGGACCCATGGCAGAGGCGCTGTTGAACTCTTCCACGTACTCCGCGATGCCGGGAATGACGCCCACGTGCGCTTTTTTGACGTAGAAAAACAGTGAACGCGCAACCGGATACTGATCGGTGGCGATTGCTTCATTGGTAGGCTCGATACCGTTAAGCGTTGCAGCCTGCAAACGGTCAGCGTTTTCTTCCAGGAAGCTGTAACCGAATACGCCGTACATGCCGTCATCGTCGATCAGCTTCTGGACGATCAGGTTGTCATTCTCACCTGCCTCAATGAAGACGCCGTCTTCACGCACGCTCTGACACACACCTTCCATATCGTCTTCGCTCATATTGGCAACGGCCGGAAGATCTTCACAACCACCCTGCAGGGCCAGCTCGTTGAACGAGTCACGAGTACCGGAAGTGGGGGGTGGTCCCATCACACGGATTTCAACATCCGGCAGGTCAGAATTGACCTCACTCCACTTTTCGTAGGGGTTCGCAATCAGCTCGTTCTCGTTGTCAGGATTCGGCACCTGCTTGCCCAGCGCCAGGAACAGATCCTCAAGCGTCAGTTCGAGGTTCGGGGCCTTCTGGGAACTGGCGATCACAATGCCGTCGGAACCGATACGGAATTCGGTTATGTCCGTAACGCCGTTATTCACGCAAAGATCATACTCTGACGTTTTCATGCGACGTGACGCATTGCTGATATCCGGGTGCTGGGTACCGATGCCCTGGCAGAACAGCTTCATGCCGCCGCCGGAACCGGTGGATTCAAGTTTCGGAGTCCGGAAGTCGGTTTTGGTGCCAAAACGCTCTGCAACAACAGTCGCGAACGGGTAAACAGTGGAGGAGCCGACGATACTGATAACTTCGCGGGCCATGACAGGAGCTGACACGGCTGCGATGCTGCCTGCCAGTGCTACGGATGTAAGGGCTGTTTTAAGTTTGATCACGTTGAGTCTCCATTCGTCTTGTGGACTTTCACTTACGGGATGCTTCACCGATGAGTGAACAATAAAGGCCCTCTGTGACAACTTTATGACACCCACCGAAATATAGAACAGATCCGGCAATTTTTCTTGCAGATGCCGTGCAGCCCGCTACCATGCCAATGATTACGACAATTCCAGATGCACAAGGCAGTCCATATGAGCGACCTTGATGACGACAGGCCGATTCCCCGTGGCGAACTGATTACTCAGGTTGTGCCCCTGCCCTCTGACACCAACCCGAACGGCGACGTTTTCGCCGGCTGGCTGGTCAAACAGATGGACATTGCCGCCGCTACCATGGCCGGGCGGATTTCCCAGGGGCGCACGGCCACCGTCGCCATGGACCGGATGGAGTTTCTCTCGCCGTTAAGAGTGGGCTCCCAGGTGGGCTGCTACGGGGAGCTGAAAGAGGTCGGCCGCAGCTCCATGAAAATCAATGTGGAAGTCTGGACCCTGGACCGCTCAGCCAGAATCCCCCGCAAAGTGACGGAAGGCCTCTTCATCTACGTCGCCATTGACGAACACGGGCGCATCCGCGAAGTGCCTGATCAAATGATGGGGTCAGAAAAATAGGGCTGTCATGAAAACGTCATCGGATCTTCTTACCGTCGGGAGCGTAACTTTCCGAAACCGGATGGAGTCCGATGATGAACATGAAGAAGCTTTCCTTTTTCGTCTGCGCGGCCATGCTGGCGCCAATCTCAACCCAGGCATTCAATCTTGATGATCGCTACCAGGATAAAGACGGTGACCTGATTGCCGATATTCCTGAAGATTCCGCCAAGCAGACAGACCCTTCCACGCTTATCTTTGCCTATACCCCGGTGGAAGACCCGGCCGTCTATCGCGAGGTCTGGTCAGAATTCCTGGACCATCTGTCAGAGGAAACCGGCAAGAGAGTCCAGTTTTTCCCTGTACAGTCCAACGCGGCCCAGATTGAGGCCATGCGTGCCGGACGCCTGCATATCGCCGGGTTCAACACCGGCTCCAACCCACTGGCCGTTGCCTGCGCCGGCTTGCGGCCCTTCACCATGATGGCAGCAGCAGATGGCTCATTCGGCTATGAAATGGAAATCATCACCCACCCTGATTCCGGCATTGATGAAGTCGAGGACATCCGCGGCGGTGAGTTGGCTTTTACATCCCAGACTTCCAATTCCGGTTTCAAGGCGCCGTCGGCCATCCTCAAGGCGGACTACGGCATGATTCCCGGGGAAGACTTCGAGCCAGTGTTCTCCGGCAAGCATGACAACTCCATTCTGGGTGTGGCCAACCAGGATTATCCGGCCGCCGCCATTGCCAACTCGGTACTTGCACGCATGCTGGACCGGGATGTGGTGAGCGAAAACCAGATCGAAACCATCTACACCTCCCAGACCTTCCCGACCACGGCCTACGGCCTGGCCCACAACCTGAAACCGGAGCTGCAGGAAGCCATTCAGGACGCTTTCTTCTCCTTTGACTGGGAAGGCACCGCCCTGGAAGAAGAGTTCTCCAAATCCGGCGAAGCCCAGTTTATTCCGATTACCTTCAAGGAACACTGGGAAGTCATCCGTAAAATCGACGCCGCCAACGGCGTTCAATACAACTGCCAGTAAGCGGTAAACCTTGAACGTACTCAAGCTGGACAAGCTGTCCAAAACCTACGCCACCGGCGATACCGCCCTGCGCGAGGTCAGCTTTGAGGTACCTGCAGGCCAGGTGCTCGGGCTGATCGGCCCCTCGGGCGCCGGAAAATCCACCCTGATCCGCTGCATCAACCGGCTGGTGGAACCCACCGGTGGCAGCATTTCACTGGGCGACACGGATCTGGCCCGGCTTAACGGCCGGGCCCTGCGCCGCGCCCGCCGACGGATCGGCATGATCTTCCAGGAGTATGCCCTGGTGGAACGCCTGACGGTGATGGAAAACGTGCTGTCCGGGCGGCTGGGCTATGTCCCGGTCTGGCGGTCGTTTCTGCGCCGCTATCCGGCACAGGATGTGGCCCAGGCCTTTTCACTTCTCGAACGGGTTGGGCTGTCGGATCACTTCAACAAGCGAGCCGATGCGCTCTCCGGTGGTCAGCGCCAGAGAGTGGGCATTGCCCGGGCACTGGAGCAGAATCCGGAATTGTTGCTGGTGGATGAGCCCACCGCGTCGCTGGATCCAAAGACTTCCCGCCAGATCATGCGCCTCATCGGCGACGCCTGCCGGGAGCGGAACCTGCCCGCCATCATTAACATCCACGATGTCATGCTGGCCCAGCAGTTCACCGACCGGATCATCGGGCTGCGCGCGGGTGAGATAGTGTTCGATGGTCCACCCGACGGCCTCACCAACGAGATACTCACCCGCATTTACGGCGACGAAGACTGGACTGCCATGCGCGGCGAAGAGTCCCCCGATGAAGGAGATCCCGGACTGTCCGTCGATCTGGCGGAGGGCGTCTAGATGCAGATGCCGCAGTCTTACCCCACACACTGGAAACGGCCGCCGGTTCTGTTCACCCACACGGGCTGGCGACGGGCAATCTACGCCGGTGCATTGATCTATCTCGTCCTGGCCATGCAAAGCGTTGAAGTTGACTGGCAGCGGGTCTATCTGGGCCTCGACCGGGGCTGGAAATTCGTGGAAGGCTTCCTGACTCCGGATTTCACCACCCGCTGGCGGGACATCAGCGAAGGCTTGATTGAGAGCCTGACCATGACGGTAACCTCCACTGTCGCGGGCATTCTGGTGTCGGTGCCCATCGGTATCGGCGCCTCCCGCAACCTGGCGCCAGCGCCGGTCTATCTGGCCTGCCGGGGCATCATTACCCTGTCACGGTCATTTCAGGAAATCATCATCGCCATCCTGCTGGTGGCCATGTTCGGCTTCGGGCCGTTTGCGGGCTTCCTGACCCTGGCTTTCGCCAGCATCGGCTTTCTGTCAAAGCTGCTGGCCGAAGACATCGAGGCCTGCGATCGCGGCCAGATAGAGGCGATTCGCGCCACCGGCGCGAGCTGGTGGCAGGTGGTGAACTACGCCGTCCAACCCCAGGTCATGCCCCGACTGGTGGGGCTGTCCCTTTACCGACTGGATATCAACTTCCGGGAATCAGCGGTGATTGGCATCGTCGGCGCCGGCGGCATAGGCGCGACCCTGAACACCGCCATCGACCGCTACGAGTACGACTCGGCGGGCGCCATTCTGATCATCATCATTGCCATTGTGCTGGTGGTGGAATATTCATCGTCCTACATACGCAGGTGGGTCCAGTGACAGACCAGGCTCCGACACCGGTCTGGCACTACCGCACCCGTAATCAGACCCTGCTGCGCTGGCTGGGATGGTTCTTGCTGGTGGCACTGACGGTTTATTGCTGGCAGCTGATGAACGCAAACACCATCTGGGCGTTTGTCAGCGATGCGCCGGACCAGGCCGCCGATATCGGCGGGCGGATGTTTCCACCGGCCTGGAGTTACATTGACCAGCTGTGGGAGCCGCTCTGGGACACCCTCAATATAGCCACCCTCGGCACTCTGATCGGGGTAGCCGTTGCCGTGCCGGTGGCCTTTCTGGCGGCCAGCAACACCACGCCAAGCAAGCGATTTGTGCGGCCGCTGGCGCTGCTGTTGATCGTCACCTCCCGCTCCATCAACTCCCTGATCTGGGCCCTGTTGCTGGTAGCGGTGATTGGCCCCGGCCTGCTGGCGGGCGTGATCGCCATCGGCCTGCGCTCCATCGGGTTTATCGCCAAGCTTCTGTATGAAGCCATTGAGGAAATCGACTTCAATCAGGTGGAAGCGGTGCGGGCGACCGGGGCCAGCGGCGCCCAGGTGATCGACTACGCCATTGTGCCGCAGATCCTGCCCGCCTTCTGGGGCATCAGCGTGTTTCGCTGGGACATCAACATCCGCGAATCCACCATTCTGGGGCTGGTGGGTGCTGGCGGCCTGGGCATCCAACTCAGTGCCTCCCTGGCCACACTGGCCTGGAATCAGGTGGCGATGATTTTTGTGGTGATTCTGGGAACCGTAATTATTTCAGAATGGGTATCCGCGAGGGTGCGCCAGGCGGTAATCTGACACGATGAAAAACAACCCAGAAGATAACCACCCCACCAGCTTTGACGGTGTTAAACCAACGCCCGCCTGGGCGTTTAACCAATATCAGCGCCTGCGCCGTCAGCTCCCCAAAGCAGGGCCCAACTATCAACCGCCCCTGCGGGTTCCATCTCTGGAACCGCTGTTTTCCAGGTTTGACGCCTTCGTATTCGATGCATTTGGCGTTCTGAACACCGGGCCGACGGTAATTCCGGGGGCAGTGGACCGCCTGACGGCACTGCAGGCCAGTGGCAAACCGGTTTTGCTTCTATCGAATGCGGCCACCATCACTCAGCAGGCATTGACCGAAAAATACCGCGGCATGGGGTTCGATCTGACCGAAGAGCAAATTATCTCGAGCCGCTGGCTGCTGGAAGACTCCCTGACTCGCGAACCCCGGCGGGGTGTCTGGGGCGTTATTGCACCGCCCGAATCCGATAGCCAGTTCCTGCCAAACATTACGCAACGGCTGGTGCGGTCCGGCATTACCGATCAGGCACTGGACGAATTCGACGGCTTTATCTTCCTGAGCAGTGATAACTGGAACAAAACCCTGCACGCGCAGCTGGTGGCCAGTCTGAAGCGCCGCAGACGGCCGCTGGACGTGGCAAATCCGGATCTGGTCGCACCCCGGGGTGACTGTCTGACCCTGGAGCCGGGTTTTTTTGCCCACAGAATCAACGAGGAAACCGGCATCGACCCCCGTTTCTTCGGCAAGCCTTACCGCCCGGCCTTTACCGCCGCCCTGAACCGACTGGGCGGTATTTCTCCTGATCGCGTGCTGATGGTTGGCGACACCTTGCATACGGATATCCTCGGTGCCAGCGCCGCCGGTATGGCAACCCTACTGGTCAGTGCTCACGGCTCACTGGCAGGCATGGACATCAATGCCTGCATTGAGTATTCGGGTATTTCACCGGATTATATTGCGCCCGGCGTCTAGCCATTGCCAGGGCCAGGCTATTCGGCCGCTTCCAGGCGCTCTCCTGCCAGACTCTGACGCCGCGCCCGCCACTCGCGGAACTGCTCCAGCCAGGACAACAATGCCGGGATAACCAGCAATACCAGCAGTGTTGATAAACCAAGCCCGAAGGCGATGGACGTGGCCATGGGTATCAGGAACTGTGCCTGCAGGGAAGTTTCAAACATCAGTGGCAAGAGCCCGCCAATCGTTGTCAGTGATGTCAGCATCACCGCCCGCACCCGCTGAACGGCGGCTTCGTTGAGCGCGTCGGTAATACCCAGCCCCTTCTGGCGCTGCTGGTTGTAAAAGGAGACCAGGATAATGGCGTTGTTGACCACGATTCCGGACAGGCCGAACAACCCGAACAGCGACAGAATGGTCAGCTGAAGCCCCATCAGCCAGTGACCCAGCAGGGCACCCACCAGTGCAAACGGGATAATGGCCATGACGATCAGCGGCAGGCTCCAGGAGGCAAACACCCACGCCAGCACCACGTACATCAGCGCCAGGCCGATCACCAGGCCGGTCTTCATGTCGGCCAGGGTTTCCCGCTGGTCCGCGGACCGGCCTTCAAAGCTGTAACGCACGTTATACCGGCTGGCAATGTCCGGCAGCGCTTCGGCCTGCAGGCTGGCAAGAATCTGGTCGGTGGTGCTGACCCGGGTGTTCAGGCCCGAGGTAACCTCCACCGCCAACCGGCCTTCGGCATGACGCAGAGCCTGAAATCCCTGGCGGTGGTCCAGATTCATCACCTGAGGCAGCGGCACAAAGCGGCCGTCGGGCACCCGCACCACCATCCGGGCAAGCGTGGATAACCGCTCCCGCTGTTGCTGGGGAAGCTGCACGCGAACCTCAATTTCGTCGCGTCCATCCTGATAGATCTGGGCAATACGGCCATCGAAAGCCGCCCGGAGCTGCTGGCCAAGATCGGCGGTGGTCAGCCCCATGGCCTCACCGAAGGCGTTGACTTGATAAATCAACTGTTCCCGGCCCCAGGGCATATCGTCTTCAACGTCCAGCACGCCCGGCAGGGTGGCAAGCGCCTGAGTCAGTTGCTCGGCCGCTTGCTTGAGGTTGTCGGCATTGTCGCCGGTCAGCCGCACATTTACGTCCCGTCCCGGCGGGCCCGCCTGGCGTTCAGTAATGGTCAGGCTGTCCAGTCCCGCCGGCGTCTCCAGCCGGCTGCGCCACTCGGTAATAAAGGTCGGGTTACGAACCGAGCGGCGGTCTGACGGCGCCAGTTCAATCATCATCGAACCCAGCTCCTCGCCGCTGCGGGAGCTGCCCTCGGCGCCCTGGGTCGCCCCGCGAGTAGTGACCGCATGAAGGATGAAATTGCCGCCCAGAGCTTCCTCTGTCTCGTTGAGAGTCGACTGCATCTGCCCAAGGAAATCATCCACGGTTTCGCGGTCAGTGCCGGCCACAAAACTGGCGTTGGCATAGAACACCGAAGGCTCCGGTGTGGGGAAAAAGTTGAAACCAAGCCGGCCACCGGCCAGCAAGCCCACGGTCACCAGGGCCAGCGCAACCGCCGCGGCCAGCGTGGCACCCCGATGCTCAAGGCTATAGCGCGAAAACCGGCGAAAGCGGCCTTCCCGGAACTGGTCAAAGCGTTTTTCAAAGCCGCCGCGAAACCGCACGATGGCGCCCGGTTTCCTGGATTCCAGGCCGTCCTGTTCTGCCGCTTGCTTCTTTTTCGGCACAAAAGCATGCCGCAGATGCGCTGGCAGCACGATGAAACATTCCAGCAGGGAGGCGATCAGTACACAGATCATCACCACCGGAATGTCACCGAGAATATTGCCGATCACCCCACCCACAACCAGCAACGGCATGAACGCCGCCACGGTGGTCAGCGACGACGCCAGTACCGGCCAGACCATGCGTTTTGCCGCACCCTCGGAGGCGTAGATGGATTCCTCCCCCATGCGGGCGTGCGCATCGGCGTCCTCGCCCACCACAATGGCATCGTCGACGATCACCCCCAGCGCCATGATCAGGGCGAACAGGGAAATCATGTTGATCGAACCGCCGATCAGCCAGAGCACGGCAAGCGCCGCAAGGAATGCGGTGGGTATGCCGATGGCAACCCACATGGCCACCCGCCCCGGCAGGAACAGGTAGAGCAGGCAGATCACCAGCACCAGGCCACCCAGACCATTGGTGACCAGCAGTGAGATGCGGTCGTCCAGCAGCTGCCAGGTTTCATCGTAGACGTCCAACTTTACCGTCGGCGGCAGCAGCGGACGGGTATCCCTGAGCCAGTCGTCCAGGACCTTGGCGGCGGCCAGTGAATCGCCATTCTCCGAGCGCTGCAGCTGCATTTCCACCGCCGGCCGCCCGTCTTTTTCGAGGGTTACCTGGCTTTCCCGGGCTTCCTGGCGGATGATCGCGATGTCGCCCAGGTTGAGCCGGATACGCTCGCCGCTGAGCACCGGAATGTTCTCGAATTCCTGGGGGCTGCGGCGCTGCTCCACGGCCCGGAGTTCCCGGGTTGAATCCTGTTGCGCCATCATACCGGCGGGCAGGTCCCGGGAAATCGCCCCCACACGCTCGGCAATCTGGTCCAGTGACAGGCCCAGCCCCTCCAGCCGCTCAACCGGCACGTCAATGCTTATCTGCTGCTGCGGCAACCCGCGAATCGCCACCCGGTCAATGCCCCGCTGCAGCAACTCGTCCTCGAAACGATAGGCCAGTTGCCTCAGTTCGCTGCGGTCCACATCCCCTGACATCAGCAACCGGGCCACCGGCTCGTAGCGTTCCACTCGGGTGACCTGGGGCTCCTCTGCTTCGGCGGGCAGGTTGGTGAATTCGTCCACCTGTTGACGCACATCGTCCAGGGCCCGGATCGGATTGGTATCCTCCTCGAATTCCAGTGTGATCGAGGACACACCCTGGGCCGAGGTGGAGGTCATTTTTTTCAGTCCATCGACACTGCGCAGCCGCTGCTCCAGGGGGTTGGTAATACCCTGTTCCACGTCCTCTGCGGAAGCGCCGCTCCAGACCACACGGACGCTGACCACGTCCAGTGCAAAGGTCGGAAAAAACTGGACGTTCATTCGGGTCAGGGCCAGCGTGCCGCCCAGCAGCATCACCAGCATTACCAGGTTACCGGCGACCCGGTGATGAACGAAAAAGCCAATGACGCCCGATTTGCGCCTCATTGGCCCGACGCTCCGGAACCTGCGACGTCGACTTTCAGTCCCGTCAGCGCGTTGGGCAGATGGGTGGTAATCAATCGGGCACCGGCAACAAGAGTGTCTGCGGATACCAGCAGGCGGCGCTCGCCATCCGAGCCTCTGGCTTCACCAATGCGCTCGACACGGGTCATTTCCATTCTGCCATCGGCGTTGAGCAGGTAAACACTGTCGGCGCCGTAAAGTGCACTGAAAGGAATCGCGACGGTATTGCTTCTGGGCGCTCGTTCCAGCATTACCGGTATCAGCGCACCGGGGCGGAGGCCGCCCGGCTTTTCCTCCAGTTGCAGGATTACCTCCGTACCTGACGGGTCGCTGGTGCCGGCAAATCGAGCCAGCCGGAAGCGATATCGATCATCGGTGCTTCTGGCCGTCAGAGCATCTCCGCGTTCAAGGGCATCCAGCAATTCGGTGTGGAAGACGTTCGGCACGCGGGCACGCAGCTCCAGACCGTCAACCGGGTACAGCGACAGTAGCGGGTCACTGCGGCTGACCTGATCGCCTTCGGCCACCCGGACACCGGTTACAATGCCGTCAAAAGGCGCGACCATCCGTGCCCTGGCGGCATCCCGACGGGTAGAGTCAAGGTTGGCTTCAGCCTGGGCCAGCTTCGCCTCAAGGCTTCGCAGACGCGCCGGATGCTCATCAAGGGCCCGCTGCCGGTTGGCAACCGTTAACTCTGCCCGGGCAGCGGTATCGATAGCGGTTTCCTGTTCTTCGCGCGAGGCGAGATTGCGATCTACCAGTGCACGGGCACGCTCAAGCTGACGGCGGGCGTTTTCGAGAATGGCTCGTTCGCTGGTCAGCGCCAACTGATCGTTCCGGTAGCGCACCTGTTCCGAGCGGACCTGTGCCTCCAGATCGGCCACCTGGGCCT
>Ga0307958_1000031_pt1 | contig 96487 bp, 79 predicted proteins | sample OrgLakmetagen492_FD_201826 | JGI IMG/M metagenome (GOLD analysis project Ga0307958, IMG submission 201826) | Saline water microbial communities from Organic Lake, Antarctica - #492 | ecosystem: Environmental > Aquatic > Non-marine Saline and Alkaline > Saline | place: Antarctica: Organic Lake... | reverse complement strand
CTGTCGCTCCACCAGTCATACAGATTACTGCCCCGGGGGTTGGATAAACGTGTTCCCATTTCCAACCGATAAGGCAAAATACGGTCCATTGGTCGCAGTAATCCGTAAAGGCCGGAGAGAATACGTACCTGTTCCTGTGCTTGCCTTAACTGACCGGCAGTCAGGGTTGTGGCATCCAGGCCCGTATAGACATCACCTTTAAACGCTAGCAACGCCTGTTTACTGCGCTCGGTAGCCATGGGCAACTGCCACTGACTGAACCGCTCGACGTTAAGGCTGGCCAGAGCATCGCTCAGCGACATCATGCCTTTCAGATCAGCAACAGTGCAGGTACGCAGAATATCGACCAGCTTGGCAGCTTCCTGGTTAAAACGACCTTCAGTGCTGGTGCCAACAGCAACAGGAGTCTCAAAATCCAATGTTTTGGCGGGCGAAATAACCGTCATTACGGCGGGCATAGGGAACGTTACCTCTTCGATTTTGTTGTACGGAGACAGAGGCCACCACGTTTACCCAGCACCTGCTTGACGACCTCAGCCTTTAAGGGGGTGTTGAAATTCACAGAAGTTCAGCCGCCTGCTACTAGGACATGTGGTCCGACATTTCGGATGTTCTGGCGAAATCGACGACTGGTAAGTCGTTGATTTCGTAATATAAGCAAAAATCACACTTTTTGCTTATCCTGTTTTGGAAAAAGGCAGGAAACCTTTTTCAACAACCTGTTAAGGGGCCTCTGCTACCAATAGAATTCCATGCTGAAATCATTGTCTCAATCGGTATTTTTGCATAGGGTTGATAGAAATCATCACGATGAGTATACCATGAGGGTCATTCGAACGTTTGTTCCTGATTCATTTCAGAACTACAATCACCTGGTTGTCTGTGAACACAGTCAGACATGCGCTGCCGTCGATCCCTTCGATGCCGATCATTTACTGACCCTGGCCGAGCATCAGGGGCTGCGGATCACCGACATCTGGATCACCCACGAACACGGCGATCACATAAGGCACCTTAACGAGCTAAAAACGAAAACCGGTGCTCGTGTTCACGCTCCCCAGTCATGCCAGGGCAAATTTGAGGCTGATCACTGGCTGCGTGACGGTGATACCCTGACACTCGGTCAATCAACCGCACAATACTGGGCGTCTCCTGGCCATACTCCGGGGCACGGGGTGTTTTACCTCACCGAGCCGGAACCCTCGCTGCTGTGTGGAGACACACTGTTCAACGCCGGCGTAGGCAATACCCGCTCGGGCAATACCGATAGGTTATTTCACAGTATCCAGCGGCTACGTCAGCGGGCTCACCCCGACACCCGCATATACCCAGGTCATGACTACTTGCCCACTAATCTGGCTTTCACCCTGAGTGTACTGCCCGATCACCAACCGGCACTGACGTTGAAAGCACAGAGTGACAACCAAACCCCCGATTCCCGGCTAACCACTACACTGGCTCAGGAAAACGACATAAACCTTTTCTTTCGACTCGTTGATGACACTCTGGCACATGCCCTGCAGGACCGAGGTTTCGACACCAACACAGAGCAGACGCGCTTTGCCGCCTTGCGCCAGCTGCGAGATCAGTGGTGAGCGAGGACCAGCGGAATTATCCGCGCACCCGATTCGAGGTTACCATTGAACTGATGTCCGTCGATGGCTATCGAACTGAAGCGAAAACCTGGAATATCTCGGATGGAGGTACCTTCGTCGAGCTGACACCTGACCAAAAAAAGCACTTCAACCTCGGAACTCAAGTACTCAGCCAGGTTCAAGGGCTGCCAATGCCAGCGCCTGTCGTCGTGATGCGCGTCGTCCGGCAAGCCCCATCCGGCATTGGTTTAAAAATTATCAAACCCTAAAGATGCTCTGAACAATTCCCCGCAGTGGGAATTATTCAGAGACGCCCTAACCCTTACGGGCAAGGATTCGGCTGACGCTGATGGACCGCTTCGATATCTGCCAAAACCGCTGCTGACAAGGTAAGGCTTTCACTGTCGATATTGCTTTTCAGTTGTTCCATGGTCGTTGCACCAATGATGTTACTGGTGACGAACTGACGACTGGTGACGTATGCCAGCGCCATTTGTGCCGGGTCCAGACCATGATCGCGAGCAACCTGGACATAGGCTTGGGTAGCCGCCTGACCCTGATCGTTATTATACCGCTGAAACCGTTCAAATAATGTTAACCGTGCGTTATCCGGCTTCATGCCATTCAGGTACTTACCGGCCAGCATACCAAACGCCAGAGGCGAATAGGCCAGGAGTCCAACCTGTTCACGGCAAGAAAATTCGGCCAGACCGACTTCGAAACTTCGGTTAAGTAAATTATAGGGATTCTGAATACTGTCAATGCGCGGCAAGCCTTGTTGCTCACTGAGGCGCAAGTACTCCGCCACGCCCCAGGGGGTTTCATTCGACACGCCGATGTGGCGGACCTTGCCCTCCTGGACCAACTCATTGAGAGCTGACAAACTTTCTTCAATACTAACGGCTTGTTCGTCTCTATCGATCGCCTGAAACCCGAGAGCACCAAAAAAATTGGTGCGCCGGTCAGGCCAATGCAACTGATACAGATCGATATAGTCGGTCTGGAGTCGCTTTAAACTGGTTTCACACGCCTGTTTTATCTGTTCACGCGACAGAGTGGGGCCACCACGAATGTACTCAAAATCGCCGCGAGATATAGCTTTGGTAGCCAGAATCACCCGATCACGCTGTCCTTTTTGCGCAAACCAGGTACCTATGTACTCCTCGGTACGACCATAAGTCTCTGCTTTTGGCGGTACAGGATACATTTCCGCTGCGTCAAAAAAATTAATGCCCTGCTCTAACGCGTAATCCATCTGCTCGTGAGCCTGAGCCTCGGTATTCTGCTGGCCCCAGGTCATTGTTCCCAATGCGATGGTGGATACCCTGAGATCTGACTGGCCTAATTGTCTATATTCCATGAATTACCCTAATCTGTGCATTTAGATTCGCATACAAGTGTCTATAATAGGGATACATTCAACCCAATTCGATGGGAAAAGCATGTCACGCAGAAAAAAGAGTCGTTCTCTGAAAGACCGGCTCGGTGTCAAAACCGGTTCAAAACAGTCATTTATCGGCCAGGGTGAGAAAGGCAAGATACCCAGCAAAAACCGCCTGGCTAAGCATAAAAACCGCAGCAAATCAGCCTATGCCAAGTTTCTGGAAGAAAACCAGGGCAAAGATACCAGTGCCGGACAAGGTCCTAAAAAAATCCCGGACAAGGCCGATAACAGAGGTGAAAGCCAGATCGAATATCAACACATACCGGATACGGAAGCCGAATTGGATGACGTCAATTTCGATGAACTCAGCGGTGAAGAGCTGCTCGACCGGTTTGACCGGGGTTAGCGATAGAGTGTGCAGCTTGGTTCTACTTCGCATTGCACTGCTGACTAGCGTCACTTTAATAACGGCCTTTACTGCTCAGGCTGCAGACTTTGGCGTAGCAACCTGGGGGCAAGACGCGATGTCGGTCCGCGACCTGGAGCAACGTCCCAACCTGACACCTATAGGCGAAACCCGCTATCTGGTCTATGAGGCAAGTCTGCCGGGCATTCCCGAGACACGACTTGTATACCAATTTGACAATAACCAACTGGTCGAAGGTCGTTTTATTTTCAAAGCGAGCGCGCTGAGCCCGACGAGTATCTGGTTAAACCATTTCCAAACGGTCCGTACTTTGATAGGCCAGCAATATGGTGAACCAGAGCGCCAGAGTGTGCTTCGCCCGGCCGAAGCTGCACCAATTTCCGCTTTAGAACGGGCAACTGCACTTGAAAACGACACCTTGATCTTAAAGACTTTCTGGCATACCGAGAGCGCTCAACTGATTCACCAACTGGCGTGGAACGGCAGCGAACCGCATCATCAACTCATCTACAGGCCCGTCAGCGCTACACCCTCAGCAATCACTGAACCGGCAGGGGCCAGCCCGTTTTGACCAGCCATGAGCCTGCTACGGTTCTTAGGTTAACCAACACTGACCGTCTAATCAGTATCGATCAGCTGAGAGCCCTGGCACTTATTCTGATGGCGATCTTTCATTTCGGCTATGATCTGAGCGTCTTTGGTTATGTGGAATTTGATGCCAAAGCGCCCTTCTGGTCGGTGTTTCGCGGGCTAATCGTGACCCTGTTTTTCATCAGTGTGGGAGCCAGCCTGGCGCTGGCTAGTGCTCGGGGAATTCGCTGGCAGGCTTTCTGGATGCGAGAATTGAAGATTGTTGCAGGCGCTCTGGTAATTACCCTGGCAACGTATTTTCTCTACCCAACCCAATGGGTATGGTTTGGAGTACTGCACTTTATTGCTGTTGCCAGCTTACTGTCACTGCCATTGGTCAACAGACCGCGCCTTGCGCTATTTGCTGGCATCGGCATTTTAGTACTGTTTAATGTCACTGACTGGTTTAATCTCGCGCCCTTGTACACTGCATTGCGCGAGCCTCTGAACCTGCCTGATGGCACTATGGATTTAACCCGACTCATACCCTGGCTGGGCATGGTTTACATTGGTATTTATCTGGGCCACCAGCGACTACTGGGTATTTCTAGACTACCGGGCCTACCCGAAAACGGTATTTTTATCTGGCTGAGCCGGCACAGTCTGGGATTCTACATGTTGCACCAGATTCCGCTTTATGGGCTTGCATGGCTTATCTATCGGGTGCTTGGGTAAAGTGCTGAAAAACCATGTTTCATGCCATTACCTGGCCCCGGTAAACACGGTGTGGCTGCTGGGTGCTGTTTTGCTCTGCTGGTTTCACCCAGTCGCTGAGGGTAAAGGGCGCCCGAGCTTCAAATTCCGATAACATGGTTTTTAATGTTTCATCTTTGTCGTCTTTATAGCGTGTCAATTCAGCCAGATCGCCAGTCGACGTAATGCGTATATCGTCTCCATATATCGACCTGATACGCTTGCGAATGAGTTGCAATGCCCGGTAATTTTCAGGCTTGATCAGCCAAGTCTGTTGTTCTGACATGCTTTACTCCTAAGCCGATCTACAATCTGCGAAGCTGTCGATCAGCATCTGCATCAGTTCTCTTGCACTATTCTTGTCTCTTGCAATATTCTTGCCTGCACGATAACAGATGGATGTGACGTATGATGGAACCTATTGTTGGGCACTGTTCTTAGCCAGGCAATCGAGTTACCACGCGTTGATTCATACTATTCATTGTTAGAAATGACTCATAATAGAGCAAAGCTCGATCATTCATGCCTCATAGTGGTGAGCCAATCCTTTCAGGGGCGCTTGGTAATACCCGAATCCAGCGGTGTCATTCATACCCTTTACATCTTTGTTGTTGTAAGTTGGGCCTACCGTTTGCCTGTCAATTGCCTTACATCGATTGGCGAAACCAACTGACGAAAGTATATCGACACTGGTACAGGCTTTAAGTCATGCTTGACGAATAACTGACGATAAACTTAGGAATCCGCCATGCCAAGATCGACCCTCTGGGCATTGACAGCCTCCATTATGCTTGCATTGTTCACGGTATACATTCTATGGGACAACCAACAGCTGACCCGTACAGCCCAATCGCAAGAACAACAATTGACCGACCAATCCGACGCTTTAATGGCGGCCCGCTCCCAGACCCAAACCCTGACCGACAGGAACCAGCAACTTGAACAACAACTCGGACAGTTCAACAGTCAACAAACCAGCCTATCCACTATTGTAAGCGAGTTGCAGGGCCGCCTTACCGAAGTCACGCGCGAGTACGACAATCTGGTGAACACACAGCAGCAAACCCGGCAACGTCTGGACGCGGCGATGACCCGCCAACTAGCGCTGGCCAGGCTCGAATCTGAAGCAGCGCAGCGCAACCAGATCAATGTAGATCTTACCGAGCAAATTACACAGCAAAGGCGCCTTATTGAACGCTATCAGGTGCAATTGCAGTCGGCCAATACCGCTTTAAACGGTCGTCAGGAAGCAGTCGCAGATCTCGACAATCGCTTACTGCGTGAGCAACAGGCGATTGACGCCCTGCGCCAACAACTGACCGAGTTAGGCAATGACCGCAGCCAGGTGATCGAGCAACGCGCAGATGGCTCTACCGTTATTCAACTACCAGAGGCCATCTTGTTTGATTCGGGTTCGGCTCAGTTGAACGACCAATCAGTGGCTGTGCTTGAACAGGTTGCCAGAGCGATAGAGAGTTTTGAACAATACCGGATCGCCGTTATTGGTCACAGTGACAGCCGCCCAGTCGTGTCGATGCGAAACACTTACCCAAGCAACTGGGAGTTGAGCTCGGCACGTGCCAGCGCAGCCGTCAGGCGACTGGCCGAACTGGGCATTGATGAGCAGCGACTCAGAGCGACAGGCGTCGCCGATACACAACCCCAGGTTGAAGAAACCGATGATGTAAAACGTCAACAAAACCGCAGAATAGAGATCGTACTGGAGCCACTCAACCAGTGACGTCCCCTAAAAACGGCCAACAGTCCGGTTTTTAACTATTTGGTGGCGCTCTGCGGCATCGAAGTCAGAACATCCATGTTCTGGCCCGAGGGTCAGTCCTTCAGCGCGCGTTGTGCCATTTCCAATACGTTTGATGACACATCCGGTGTATTGAGGATGCGTTCAAGTGCAGAAGCCATCATTTGACCCCGTTCGGTATCAAAACGCTTCCAGTCCGCCAGTAGCGTCACCAACCGTGCCGCCAATTGCGGATTGAGTGTATTGAGTTTGCGAACGACATCAGCCAGTAAGCCGTACCCTGCCCCTTTTGCATCGTGAAACGCTTCAGTGTTCATCGCGAACCCTACGACGACACTGCGTACTTTATTCGGGTTCTTGATATTAAAGGCAGGATGTTGCATCAGCGTCTCTATGCCGGTAACCGTCATACCCGGAGTGCTTGCCTGCATTGTCAGCCATTGTTCGACCATCTGAGTGTCTGACTCCCAATGATCGTAAAAATCGTTCAGCAGGGATTTTTGCAACGTTCGTGCATCACCCGCCAAAACCGCACGCAAGGCATTGCCACGATCGGTTTGATTAGCTGCATTAGCATACAGCTCAGAGGCAAAATCAAAGGCAGACTGATCTCCCGCTTTTAACCAATACCAGAGGCTTAAACCCTGAAGCTGGCGACGGCCAGACTCATCGGCATTGAATGTGTATTCAGCTGTACTGCTGAGTTTCTCGGTCAGAGATCGCCAGATTTCGCGGTAGCGCGATGCCAGGGTGTCGGCCAGATGCTTACGCGCGGCAATAAGGTCATCGATATACACCATGTCAACGGCGTCTTTCAGGATGGCATAGCCAGGCAAGGTCAGCATGCTGGCGCGGATGGCATGGGACAAACCCGAGTCGCCCGCAACGTTGGCAACGGCCTCAACCAACACTGACGGTGCGTTAAGGCTGCGCCCGGCACGGTTGTCTTCCGCCATTTTCAATATCGCTCGAATGTACAATTGCTGCAGTGCATCCCAGCGATTAAACCCATTGGCATCATTAGCCGCCAAAAACGCCAGTTGTTCATCGCTGTAGCCAAAAGACAACTTGACCGGTGCCGAAAAATCACGCAACAAGCTGGGGACCGGACGTTCTTTTAATCCAGTAAACACCACATCTGTAGATTCTTCCGTTAAGGTCAGCACTTCGGTTTTTGGGTCATAACGTGCGTCAGTCTTGACCGGCAACTCCTGCCCTTTGGCGCCGAGCAATCCCATTTTAACCGGGATCACAAAGGCGGCTTTCTCGGTCTGGCCCGGAGTTGCCGGGCAAGATTGATGAAAGCTCAGCGTATAGCGGCCCGTTGCATCATCAAAACGATCAGTCACCGTCATACGTGGTGTACCTGCCTGACTGTACCAACGCTTGAACTGAGTAAGGTCGCGGCCGGACACCTCTTCCATACAGGTGACAAAGTCATCTGTCGTCACCGCTTGACCGTCAAAACGCTCAAAATAAAGGTCTGAACCACGCCTGAAGTCTTCTGCACCGACCAGCGTTTGAATCATACGAACCACTTCGGCGCCTTTTTCGTAGACGGTCGCTGTATAGAAATTATTAATCTCAATATACGACTCGGGCCGAACCGGGTGGGCCATGGGGCCGTTGTCTTCCGGGAATTGTCCCGCACGTAACCCGGCAACCGTTTCAATGCGCTTCACGGCGCGGTCATGCATGTCAGAACTGAATTCAGTATCGCGAAAAACAGTGAAGCCTTCCTTCAACGACAACTGGAACCAGTCGCGACAGGTCACCCGGTTACCACTCCAGTTGTGAAAGTATTCATGGGCAACAATACCTTCGATACGCTCAAAACGTTGGTCGTTAGATGTATCGGCAGAGGCCAGCACCGCAGCGCTGTTAAAAATGTTAAGCCCTTTATTCTCCATGGCCCCCATATTAAAAAAGTCAGAAGCGACGATCATAAACAGATCCAGGTCGTATTCACGACCATAGGCCTCTTCATCCCAGCGCATGGCTTTTTTCAAAGATGCCAGTGCAAAATCTACCTTGTGAGCGTTTTGCGGCTCGACAAAGATTCGCAGAGTGACGTCACGACCACTGCGGGTGGTAAACTGATCGTCTTTGCTCGCCAAATCACCGGCAACCAGAGCAAAGAGGTAGCTGGGTTTTGGAAATGGATCTTCCCAAACCGCAAAATGGCGGTCATTGTCCAACGTGCCATCGTCGACCGGATTACCGTTAGACAGCAACACAGGAAATTGTTTCTTGTCAGCCTCAATACGCGTGGTAAAGGTGGCCATTACATCCGGCCGATCCGGATAGAATGTGATTTTGCGAAAGCCTTCCGCCTCACATTGCGTGCAAAACATGGTGCCAGACTGGTACAGGCCTTCCAGCGAGGTGTTGTTCTGCGGATCAATATGAGTCACCGCTTCAAAGCGAGCGTCATCTGAATCGCAGGCCAGGCTCAGTACGTCGTTGCTTATCTGATAGTCAGATTCTGACAACAAACGACCATTTAAGTGCAGGGATTGAATCGACTGATCGACCCCGTTCAGAACCAGCTCACGACTGTCAACATGCGGGTTTTTTCGCAACGTCAGTTCAGACTGAACTTCGGTATAACCGTCGAACAGGCGTACGGTTAGATTGACATGCTCTACCCAGAAAGCGGGTTGCTGGTATTCCTTCAGGTAAATCGTCTTCGGATCCTGTGTACTCATCTGTTTCTCACTCTTGCCCTTTTGGGGAATAGGTCAAATCGACGGCTCGGTGCGAACCGTCGATTGTTCTGTGGCAGCCGCTCACATGTCAAATGGAGTTCGAGTCTGCCATTACTAACGCAACACCACCTGATAGCCGGTGTGGCGACGAATGTTGATCACTCCGGTATCGAGGATCCAGTACTGGCCTTTAATACCCAGCAAGGTTCCTTCAATGACCGGTTGTTTGTCGAGAGTCATACTGGTGACTTTCTCGGGGTAACGTTCAACCGGATAGTCCAGTGAGCGAACATCGGCATGCTGTATCAACTGGATCGCCTGTAAGCCAAATTCTGCAATAAGCGCATCCAACTCAGGTCGACATTGGGCGACCAACTGATCGCGCAATGCAGGCAGGTCCAGTGGGTCTGCCGTGCCTTTGAGCATGGCACGCCAGTTGGTTTTATCCGCTACGTGCTGTTTGAACACTACCTCAAGCAGCCCGGCCAGTTTGCGCGAGGTGACACGGGCTATGATCATGGCCTGGGTTGCCCCCTGATCAATCCAGCGGGTTGGCACCTGCCCACCCCGGGTAATGCCAACTTTTATCCCGCTGGCATTGGCCAGATAGACATAATGGGATTGCATGCAGTTAATCTCGCCCCACTCCGGTTCCCGGCAGGTGCCCTGGTCAAAATGGCATTTTTCCGGGCTCATCATGCAACTGTCGCACTGTGCCAGCGCCATAAAGTGTTCGTAGCAATAGCCCTGGCCAAAACTTTTACTGGTTACTTTATCGCAGTAAACACATCGAATTTCGCCCTGATACTCCAGACGAATGACCGAACCAATCCGATTGTTCATTTCGATGTCACGATCACCCAGGCGTAGGGTGTAACCTACCGGTTCGCTGGCATCCGAGCGCATTTTCTCCAGCCCGCCCCGACCCAGTTCGGTGACCATGCCGGTCTCGGTACTGAAAAGATCAAGGTTCATTGCAACGTGTCTCCGGTACCAGGAAGGTTGATCACCTGAATATCATTCAATGCTTCGCCCTTACGCCTTACCTTCTCTGGACGATCGATATGGCCGGTACGTGACTGTTCAGGGATACCATTGCTGATTTCATATTTCAGACAGGCTTCCAGGCACAGCGCCTTTTGCTCTTTAGTCAGCGCAATACCATTGGGCCACTTGCCAAGCTCGACAGCCTCTTTAAGGCGACTGTAGACTTCAGGTGACAAACTGCCTGCCACAGCATCAAAATTCATCGGTTTATCCTCTTCGTCGCCAGTCAGAATGACCTTGTGCGGTCAAAGTAACCAGACACAAGGGTTAATCTTCCAGACGGTTGCCCCACCCCAGCTTGGTGCGGCAAATCTCGTAATAATTGTGATCCTGCGGATGCAACAGTTGCAATGTCTGCTCAAAACGGCTGACTCTGAGTTCATCTCCTGGCTTGATGGCAATATGATGCTGGGCATCAAAACTGATTTGCGGTTCAAAACCATGATCTTCACTCAGCTGTATGCTCAGCCTGGCATCAGCGCCAACGACTAGAGGTCGGTTATTCAGGCTATGAGGAAACATTGGCACTAAAATCATGGCATCGAGACTCGGATGGACCAGGGGACCACCGGCGGACAGCGCGTAAGCCGTAGAGCCGGTTGGTGTCGAGATAATCAGGCCATCAGAGCGCTGGCTGTAAACAAACTGATCATTGATACTCAGTTCAAACTCAATCATGCGGATACTCTGTCCCGAATGCAGCACCACGTCATTTAGCGCACGACCGGTTTCCAGCACCTGTCCATCCCGGATAACACTGGCCTGAAGTAAAAAACGGTCTTCAATGACATAGTCTCCAGACAGCACATCCCGAACCCGGTCTTCCATCTCGAACGGCATGATATCGGTCAAAAATCCGAGGCGGCCACGGTTGATGCCTAGCAGGGGAACCTTGTATTCAGCCAGATCACGTGCAGCGCCCAGCAGAGTGCCATCGCCACCAACCACGATAATCAGGTCAGCCCAAGCACCCAGGCCATCCCGATCCAACGGATCGCAGCTCAGGCCTGAAATCGCCAGTGAAAGTGGCAAATCAATACGGCATTCTTTGTCAAGATCACCCAGTAACTGGGTCAGACGGCGAACAGAGTGCACCACACTATCGCTGTCGAGGCGGCCAACAATGCCAATCCGTTCGAAGGTTTGGATGTGTTTGGGTTTGGTCATTAAAGGTTGCTTCAGTTATCGTCAATGATTCCGAAGCATACCAGAAGGGAGCCGCATGGACGAAGCAGTCCGCGCTCAACTGAGCCACGACTTACACTGGATCCTCCAGGCACCGGCCCTGTTGCCTCAGTCAGAGTTGGGGTGGCATCCAGGAAATGGGTTTACTCCGGACCTAGTGGTGGCGGCACTTAACGCTGACGGCGCGGCGCTGGAACAGTCGCGACATGGCAAATTAGGGCACTATTTCGAGGCCATGGTTCAGTCTCTATTCAGAGCCTCTTCCCATTTCGACATTCTTGCCAGCAATTGCATTATACGGGGCCCGACACGCACCCTGGGTGAACTTGACCTGCTGCTCGAAGACCGCTGTCACGGTCGTATCCTGCATCTGGAACTGGCTCTCAAATTCTATTTACTGCTACCCGCACAATCAGATGTCAGTGCAGACTGCCGCTGGATAGGCTCCGGACTGAGAGACTTTCTAACGATTAAAACACAACGACTGCTCACGCATCAGCTGCGCCTGCCGCAACTGGTTGACCATGAAGACGCCTGGCCTTCAAACCTGCCCAGACCCGACGTTTCACTGGGATGGATTACCGGACGGGCCTTTGTGCCCTACGCTACGCAACCGGATGCTGAATCAGCATGGCCCCTGATCTCACCGGGAGCGCTGATTCGACCCTGGATCACCGAGTCAGATGCTGGTCGGTTGAATCTGTCGGGCCGGTGGATTAATAAAAGTCAGTGGTTGTCAGCCAACCCCGGGCCCGCAGAGACCCAACGACACCCAGCGCCGGCACAGTGGCTGGGCAGGCTACCCGGTGACACTGATGACGGCCATTGGTTCATCGTGCCAGATGACTGGCCAGAACGCGCGCAGGCCAGTATGCTGCGCCGCTTTGCGCCCGAAACAAATGATCAGGGAAGTCCGACGTGAGCCAGCGTATAACCCTTCAACCCTCAGAGCATAGCTTGAAACGCTTGGTTGCAGTCAATGGATCGGCGCAGGCAATGCTTTTTCTTCAGGGTATCCGACTGACCACTTTCATACCCAGGGTTCAAGCAGAGTTGCTCGGGTTCTCGACGGCCAAAGCTTACCGAACCATACACTGTCTGAAAGCGGCGAATACAGGCACCGACAATCGGGTATCGAAAGTGGGCGAAAAACATAACCTAAGCACAGACAGTGGCATTCAGAATGTGACCGATGCGTAATGTAAACCTGCCACCGGGGTTGATCGCCGCTGTCGATCAGCTGTTAACAACAGCCGACACAGGCCTGTCGGAATATGAGCTGATACAGGCTCTGGACCGGCTCTACCCCGATTTGTTCCCTAAACCCAACCTGAGTGACCCACTGTTGTTGTTTCAACATCACTTTATGCTGATGCACGTCCTTTACCGGCTTCAACATGAAAGTCATCAGTCAGTGCGCCGCCTGTCAATCAGCCCGATGCGCATTCAATGGCAGCCAGCCGCTGACAGAGACAGAGGCGGCATTGCAGCTAATCCGTCGCTTGCGGCTTACTATCTGGATATCGGAAATCTGACCAGAGAAGATGTCAGTAGTGTTCAGTCTATGCTGGACGGGTTCTGGCGCAGATTGCTGGGCGATCAACAATCGCCAGGTGCCTTGGCGGTATTGGGTCTGAATGAAACAGCCAGCTTCGCCGATATTAAAAACCGTTACCGGCAACTGGCCAACGAGAATCACCCTGACAAAGGTGGTAGCCCTGCTGAATTTGATCGCATACAGCAGGCTTATGACAGGCTGAAAGAACAAACAAAAAATCGCAGATAACTGACTGCTAGCGCCCAGGTCACAGGCGCAATACAACGAGCGCCCGGGTCAGGTTGCCTAAGCTAAGCCAGTTAACGCGGGGCAACGTTTGCTACTCATAAACCGATCACGTAATGCCCTTACTGGTAATAGGCGTTTTCAGTCACCGTATGGTCGGTCACATCACGGATGCCTCTAAGGCCCGGTACTTTTTCCAGCAAGGTCGCTTCAACACCGTTTTTCAGCGTAATGTCGACCGCTGAGCAACCCTGGCAACCACCGCCAAACTTCAACACAGCGATGTCCTCGCCAGTCAGTTCTTCCAGGCTTACCTCACCACCGTGTGACGCCAGGCCCGGATTAATTTCGGTAAACAGAATATAATTAACCTGATCCTGCAGCGGACTGTCAGCATTTACCTTGGGCATTTTGGCATTCGGTGCCTTGATCGTCAGCTGACCGCCCATTTTGTCCTGAGCGTAATCAACCACGGCTTCATCAAGGTACGGTAGACTGTTTTTTTCCAGGTAAACCCGAAATTTGCTCAGCTCGATGATTTCATCGCTGTCTTTCTCTTCCCCGGGGCGACTGTAAGCAAGACAGGTTTCGGCAAATTTGGTGCCGGGCTGAGTTACGAACATCCGCACCGATACGCCGTCCGTACTTTGCTTGGTAAGCAGACCCGCCAGATAATCCTGCGCCGAATCTGTAATGTTCATCTGAATATCCATGCCACAGACTCCGTAGTTGGACGAAAAATTTGAAATAAACACTGGAACTTGTCGTTACCGCTATTCTAACGAACTTTGCGCTGCAACTGAATACCTGAGTGTTTTACTTGGTTATAGAAATGCGGCCGTTATCCAGTGAATTCAAGTCAAACTCGACGATCAGCCTTGGTAATGATCACTGGATGCAGCCTGATGACCTATAGCGACCCACAGAACCGGCTTATAAGTGAAAAAAATGGTCAGATAACGGTATAAATACTATATCAACATTTTTTGATATAGATTGAAAAAAAGCCCTTTTTGGTGTTTCATAGGGACCCTTCATGATGGCGACACAGCCTTCTGCTACAGCCAACAATACTGGAACAGACAATGACTCGCTCAGTAGCGGACGAACTCCGCAGTACGCTTAAAGACCGCATCATGGTACTGGACGGCGCCATGGGAACCTCGATTCAGGGATACCCGCTCGAAGAAGCCGACTTTCGCAAGGGCCACTTTGAAGACCACCCGAGCCCACTGAAAGGCAATAACGACCTGCTGTCACTGACCCGCCCTGAAATCATCGAGGAAATACACGACTCCTTCTTCGAGATCGGTGCTGATTTTGCCTGCACCAACGCCTTTAGCGCTACTACGGTTGCGCAGGCCGATTATCATCTGGAACATGCCGTTTACGCTATCAATTACGCGGCTGCCCAATGTGCCCGGCGCAGCGCTGACACATGGTCAAAGAAAACGCCGAATCAAAAACGCTACGTTGTTGGTTGCCTGGGCCCGACCAACCGCACCGCCTCCATGTCACCCGATGTCAACGATCCGGGCAAGCGTCTGGTCACCTTTGACGGACTGGTAACAGCGTATAAGGAAGCCGCCATTGCTCTGATAGAAGGAGGTGTTGACCTTATCATGGTGGAAACCGTTTTCGATACACTCAACGCCAAAGCCGCTGTTTTCGCCGTGGTTGAACTGAAACAGGAACGCCAGCTTGAAACACCGTTGATGGTGTCCGGTACCATCACGGACGCAAGTGGACGCACCCTTTCCGGGCAAACGCCCGAAGCCTTCTGGGTTTCTCTGGAACACGGCGAACTGTTCAGCATAGGCCTTAACTGTGCCCTTGGCGCCAAAGACATGCTGCCGCATATAAAATCGCTCGACAAACACGCCACCTGTCTGATTTCAGCGCATCCAAATGCCGGCTTACCGAATGAATTTGGCGAGTATGATCAATCAGCCGAACAGATGGCCGATCAGGTGCGCCCGTTTTTAAGTGAAGGCCATGTCAACATCATTGGTGGCTGTTGTGGTACGACTCCGGCGCACATCGCTCAGTTAAAAAAACTCGCCGATGAATACTCGCCGCGCCCGCTACGCGAGCTGGCACTGGAGACGGTCGATGAATAAGCAATACCCAATCCCCGATATGGTTCTGAGCGGTCTTGAGCCGCTGGTCATTAATGAAACCACCGGATTTGTGAACGTCGGCGAACGTTCCAACGTTGCCGGTTCAGCAAGGTTCGCAAGGCTAATTCAGGAAGATCAATACGAGGAAGCCGTCGGGATCGCTCGCACCCAGGTCGATGACGGGGCCCAGATCATCGACATCAACATGGATGATGCCATGCTCGACGGCGAAGCAGCCATGGTGCGCTATTTGAACCTGCTTGCCTCAGAGCCGGACGTTGCCCGGGTTCCCTTCATGATTGATTCTTCCAAGTGGAGCATCATTGAAGCGGGACTGAAATGTGTCCAGGGTAAGGCCATTGTCAACTCAATCTCGTTAAAGGAAGGCGAGGAGATTTTCATCAAACAAGCGCGTCGCATCAAAATGTATGGTGCAGCTGTCGTGGTTATGGCGTTCGATGACACAGGCCAGGCTGATACCTACCAGCGTCGAATTGATATATGCAAAAGGTCGTACGACATACTGGTCGATACCGTCGGGTTTCACCCCCAGGATATCGTTTTCGATCCCAATATTTTCCCTGTGGCTACCGGCATTCCGGATCACGATAATTACTGCGTTGACTTTTTCCGGGCAACGGCCTGGATCAAGGACAACTTACCCGGAGCCAAAATATCCGGCGGCGTGTCCAACATGTCATTCTCTTTCCGTGGTAACAATGCGGTTCGCGAAGCCATGCATTCGGTTTTTTTGTATCACGCCATCAAACACGGCATGGACATGGGCATTGTTAATGCCGGCATGCTTACCATTTATGACGACATACCTCTAGATCTGCTTGAACGGGTCGAAGATGTTGTGCTGAATCGGCGAGACGATGCTGCCGAGCGCCTGGTCGATTTCGCCGAAAGTGTGAAAGGCCAGGCCGCTGATGTCAAAGAAAGCGACAAACTGAAGTGGCGTGAAAACGACCTGCAAGATCGCATCACTCACGCCCTGGTAAAAGGTATTACTGAATTCATCGAGGAAGATGCTGAAGCAGCCCGCCAGCAAGCAGACAAACCCATCGAGGTCATTGAAGGCCCGCTGATGGAGGGCATGAATGTTGTTGGCGACCTGTTCGGCGCCGGCAAGATGTTCTTGCCACAGGTGGTCAAGAGTGCGCGGGTCATGAAAAAAGCCGTGGCCTATTTGTTGCCGTATATCGAAGAAGAAAAGCGGTTGTCGGGTAGAGAATCTGAAAACAACGGCGTCATCATCATGGCCACAGTAAAGGGGGATGTGCATGACATTGGTAAAAATATCGTGGGTGTTGTGCTGTCTTGCAACAACTATCAGGTGATCGATCTGGGCGTGATGGTGCCGTCCGAAGACATTCTCGATGCAGCTGAAAAACACAATGCCGATATTATCGGACTGTCGGGTCTGATCACCCCGTCGCTCGACGAAATGGTGACCGTCGCGCAGATGATGGAACAGCGTGGCATGAAAAAACCGTTGCTCATTGGCGGTGCCACCACCTCAAAAATCCACACGGCGGTTAAGATTGAACCCCAGTATTCGGCACCCGTCGTTCATGTTCTGGATGCCTCGAAATCGGTGCCAGTGGTCAGCCAGTTGTTGTCCGGGAACAAAGAAACCTACGTCAGTGAACTGAGCGATACCTATCAGCAATTGCGGGAAGCCAATGCGCGCAAACGCGGTCACAAGGAATTTGCCAGCCTGGCGTTTGCGAGAACCAATGCCTATCAACCTAATTGGGCTGACTATCGGCCTAAAACACCTGGCTTTATCGGCAATCGTACCTTTACCGACTACCCATTGGCTGAGATCAAAGAGCGAATCGACTGGACACCCTTTTTCAAAACCTGGGAACTGCACGGTAAATTTCCGAGAATCCTGACTGACAAGGTCGTCGGTGAAGAAGCCAGCAAGCTGTTCAACGATGCGACCGACATGCTCGACCAGCTCGTCGCTGAGGGCTGGCTGCAATGCAATGGCGTCGTCGGTTTTTATCCGGCGGCGGCCATTACCGGTGACCAGACGGAGATTTACGTTGATGATCGTCGCAAGAAGGTAGCCGTGACCCTGAATCATCTGCGTCAGCAGGCGGAACGCCCTGATGGCCGTGCCTTCCGCTCACTGGCCGACTTCGTGGCGCCAAAAGAAAGCGGTGTCAACGATTATATAGGTGCCTTTGTTGTGACCTGCCACGGCGCCGATGAACGTGCCAAAGCCTTTGAAGCCGATCACGATGATTACAACGCCATCATGATCAAGTCTCTGGCCGACCGCTTTGCCGAGGCCTTTGCCGAAGTGCTGCATGAAAAGGTGCGGACTGAAATTTGGGGTTACGCTGGCGATGAACACCTGGACAATGATGCGATTATTGCTGAGAAATACCAGGGCATTCGCCCGGCACCGGGTTACCCCGCTTGCCCGGAACACAGTGAAAAGGCAACTTTATTCAGCTTGCTGGACGCTGAAAAAGCAACCGGCTGTTCACTGACCGACAACTTCGCCATGTGGCCCGCATCTGCGGTCAGTGGCTGGTATTTTGCACATCCGGAAAGCCGCTATTTCGGGCTAGGCAAAATCGACCGGGATCAGGTTGAGGATTACGCCGAACGTAAAGGCTGGGATATGACCACTGCCGAGCGCTGGTTGCGTCCGACCCTGGGATACGACGAACTCTAGCAGGTTGTTGAAAAAGGCCTCCTGCCTTTTCCAAAACACGAAATCAACGACTAATCAGTCGCTGATTTCGCCAGAACGTCCATGTCCCGGTAGCAGGCGGTAGAAATTCTGCGAATTTCAACGGCCTGCTAGTCAGTACCCTGATTGTCAGTCACATTGCTTTCCTGTGATACTGACAGCAAGTGAATAAGGGATAGGGATTCGTGGCTGACTCCAAAACATCAAACTGGGTGACTCAGGCGCAACAATGGCTGTGGCATCCGAATCTTGCCAAGCTACCTGGCCCTGGCCGGTTGGCAGTTCGGATAGCACGTGTTGCATTTGCAGTCATCAAAGACATCACCCAGGGCTACACCAACCTGCACGCCATGAGTCTGGTGTACACCACGTTATTGTCGATTGTCCCCTTTCTCGCCCTCAGCTTCTCAGTACTCAAGGGCTTCGGTGTTCATAACCAGCTGGAACCGCTGCTGCAAAATCTGTTGCTGGCACCGCTGGGTGACCGCAGTGAAGAAATCACCAGCAGTGTTCTCGATTTTGTCGACAATATTCGAGTCGGCGTCCTGGGTGCGGTTGGACTTGGTGTATTGGTATACACCGTTGTTTCACTGGTACAGAAGGTAGAGCGTGCATTTAACCAGGTCTGGCGCGTCAGTCAGGTCAGACCGCTGGCACAGCGCTTCAGCAATTATCTGAGTGTTATTTTGATCGGACCGCTGCTCGCCTTTTCGACCCTGGGTGCAACGGCAGCCCTGGTCAGTTCCGATGCAGTAGGTACTTTGCTCGAGCTTGCCCCGCTCGGTTGGATTTTTGCCCTGCTGTCACGTTTGGCGCCCTATTTTGTTATTATTACTCTGTTTACCTTTCTGTACTATTTCATCCCCAATACTGCGGTTAAATTCAGACATGCCCTCATTGGTGGGGGCGTTGCCGGTTTTATGTGGCAATCACTGGGTTACCTGTTCACCCTCTTTGTGGCCAGTTCCACCCAGTATACTGCCATCTATTCCGGTTTTGCCGTCGGTATAATGCTACTGGTATGGATTTACCTGTCATGGCTGGTACTGCTAACGGGCGCTACGGTCGCCTATTACAGTCAGAATTTTCGATACATACGAAAACGCCAGAACGCACAGCCCAGCGCCGATACCGATGAGGCTGTCGGCCTGACGCTTATGTATCGCATCGCCCGTCGCTTCGACCGCAACGAAGCCGGTGTCAAAGCCATTAACCTGAGCAATGAGCTGAACACCGATGCCGTCATTATTGACCGGATGGTTGAAAAGTTACTGCAGGCGCAACTGATCGTTCGCAGTGAGGACCATCAGTTAACACCGGCCCGGCCGTTGGATCAAATAACGCTGTATCAACTGCTCACCTTCATTCGTGCAACCGACAGTGCGATGTCGGTACCTCCCTATACGACTGACATGCAAGCGGCCATTCGCCAGACGCTGCAGTCGGCTTTCGATGGACAGACACTGGAGGACTGGGTCCGCGACCCGAACGAGCAAACGCAGAAACAGTAGTCGCCGCCTGCTCCTGTACCCGACACCGCGCTAGTGCGTCAGCTCACTCATGCTCTGATCAGCCCAGGTTACCGCCTCTATATAGGTCGTCGCCCACTGGGCGGCGGTTAGTGGTGTCTGCTCCAACGCCTGATGATCCATACGTTCGTAAGCCAACACCAGCCGATATACATTTCCTACAACCCCTTCCTGCTCCAATAGCGCGAGTTTGATGGGCATACTGAGAATGATGGTATCGAGCAGCTCAATCATCGGCTGATCCATCAGCGCATCGAGCACCGAAAACAACCCAACAATAAACATCTGGTGACGTACCTCAGGGTACCAAATGTCAGCAATTCGTTCACACATTCGGGCGCGAATCAACGCTGTGGTGATCAGTTCCCTGGGTTTGCTCTCGTCCATCCGGGTCAGCAGGATCAGGGACAGCCATTGTTTGACGTTATCGATGCCAAGCAAAACGATGGCGTCTCTGATCGAATTGACCTCACGACGCAACGAAAAAGCCGCACTATTGATATAGCGAAGTAGCTTGTAGCTGAGGGTAACGTCTTGCGCGAGCAGTTGTTCAAGCTCGTCAAATCCGACGTAAGGCTGCTGCAGTTTACTCAGCAGATCAAATACGACGGCCTTATTGGCTTCAACCCCCTTACGCATAACGACCTGAGGGCGGCAATAGAAATACCCCTGGAAAAAATCGAATCCAAGCGTTTCACACGGCAGCTTCATCTCCTGAGTTTCTACTTTTTCGGCAATCAGCTTAACCGGATAGTGACGCAGTTCTGCCAGTTGAGCGGTCAGCTCTTCGCTCGACCGACCGAGCACATCGACCTTTACATAGTCTGCCCATTGCATCAGCGGTCGGGTTTGATCGGTCAGTACGAAATCATCAAGCGCTAATTTAAACCCCTGTTGTGACAGACGTTCAAGTCCGCGCATGACGTCAGGTGTTGCCTGCACATCTTCAAGCACTTCAAGCACACACTGATCGCGAAACATCGGAGTCAGGGTGGCATTAGTAATGAAGCTTTCGGGCAGATTAATAAAAACCAGACTGCTGCCGGTGAGAGTATCTATGCCAATATGAATAAACGAGTTAAGGATGGCGTCACTCGAAGCGCGATCCGGATCCTGGAAGCGCGCTTCATTGACATCGCTGTCACGATACAACAACTCGTACCCCATAACCTTGAGTTCCCGATCATAAATTGGTTGCCGAGCAATGAAAAACTGCGCCATGAATGCCCTTCCCGTTGGCTGATCATGCCAGAGAGCCCAAGTGAGTAAGCGCCCCGAATCTCGATACACGTTAACCGCTACCCAACAGCTTGCCAAGCAACGTTTGCTCTGTTTTTACTCGGTTTTGATGGTGAGGCTGTCCAGTGCAACGTCAAAATCGGCGATCAAATCGGACACGGCTTCAATACCAACGGACAATCGCAACAGGTTATCCGGTACCGGTGTGCCTTCACCCTCTATGCTGGCTCGATGCTCTACCAGACTCTCTACGCCGCCCAGCGATGTCGCGCGTTTCCAGACATTCAGCGCTGCAGCCACTTTGATAGCTGCGGCTGAACCGCCATGGATGCGAACCGACAACATGCCGCCAAAACCGTTCTGCATTTGTCGGCAGGCAACCTGATGACCGGCAAAATTCGCAAGGCCAGGATAGAGCACCTCCTGGACCGCCGGATGGGCATTCAGATACTGGGCCAGGCGCAGAGCATTAGCAGAGGATTCGCGCACTCGTATAGCCAGTGTGCGCATACCGCGCAATAGCAACGCAGCTTCAAAAGGCCCGAGCACAGCGCCACCCTGTGCTCGCTGCCGGATCAGACGCTGCCAGAAATCGTCGTCCCGCGCGGTAACCAGTGCACCGGCAATAACATCCGAGTGCCCATTCAGGTATTTGGTGGCCGAATGCATAACGATGTCAGCGCCAAGCACCAAAGGTTGCGTGTGAATGGGCGTGGCCACGGTCGAATCAACGACTACCCGAGCCCCGGAATCATGGGCCAGCTGACAAATCGCCTCAATGTCGGCAATGGTCCAAAGCGGATTACCGGGCGTTTCCAGCCAGACCAGGTCGGTTTTACCCGGCACAATTGCGTCAGCTACTGCACGGGTATCACTGGTATCGACAAAACTGACTTCTATTTGCCATTGTTGGGAGAATTGCTTCAACCAATTACGCAAAGACCAGTACATAACCACTGGCGCAATGACATGTGCACCCGGTTGTAACGCCTGAAATACCGCCACCGAAGCCGCCATCCCGGAGGCAAACACCAGCGCATCGGCGCCTTTTTCCAATTCGGTAAGAACCCGTTCTACCGGCTCATAACCCGGGTTATCAGCACGGGAATAAATGCGCCCGCGTGCATAACCATTATCAGCATCCCGCTGATAGGTCGTGCTGTTATGTATCGCAGGAATCAGCGCACCTGTGGTGGCATCGATGTCGCCCAGTGCCTGGGCAACCAGGGTTTCAGTCTGGTACGGGTATGGCATTACGTCAGTCTCTTGTGACCATGATCTAGCACCGCAGTGTACCATCGCCAGTCTCTGCGCCGTAGTGGCTTGACAGGTTATTGAAAAGCAATCTCGGTAGCGTTGTTAATTGTCCCGAAATATCCATATTCCAGCAGCAGAGCGCCGAAAGTCCGAGAAGTTCAACAGCCTGCTAATGTGCGTTCGGCAAAACGTCCAACCCGCTGAACTCCACGATGCATGCATCGTACCGGCCTGAGTCCTTTTTACTTTCACCAGATCCAGCCATCGGCTATATGAAGATAGGTTGCCAGTGACCGTTAATTGGTTCATGCCCTTACCGACCCGAATCGGCCTGAAGCTCGCTGGCAGGTACTCGTCCTACACCCCAGCTGCGATGGATGTAGCCGACCACTTCATCCAGTTCATCAGCGGCGATCAGCGCCAGTTCTCCTCGCTCCAGAGGATCGAAATGATATATATACAGCCTCGATGCAAGCTGGGCGAATGGCAGGGACGATTCGCCAGAGCGCTCGCCCATGCCCGCTGTACTCACCACAACCCCATCACCCCAATTCTGGCCACTGTCGTTGTTGGGATTATAGAAATAGATCCGCATGACCTGCTCCGGATCCATCGCTACGCGCAAGATCGCGATGGCATGCCAGCCAATAAAGCGAGCCGCACTGTCAGTAACGGCAATACCCGCCGGTTGCGGGTGGATCATCGGCTGATTACCGTTGTAATAAGGGTGATAGGAGGCGTAGAAGAGCCTGACAAAATCTTCCGGATTCTCCAGCGCACCGGTAGCGACATCGACATTGATACTAAATCCGCGTCCGGACCACCAGCCATGAAATTCCGGGTTCACCCAGCGATGTGGGTCCCCTTCCCGACCGATACAACGCCGACCCATCTCTGCATAGATGCGATCGAGATGGGGCACCACCAATAACGACACTGCATCCAGATCTACCGGCAACGTGGTCGCAACTCCGGAAAGACTGTCCATGGATGAGATCGGCTGACCTTCAAAATGCATGATAATCTCGTCGTCACGCGCCGCCCAGGCAACCATTTGCAGTAAATAATCCGGATCGTTATAGGCCCACATCGACAAGGCGCGCGCCGACTGACAGGTCGGATTATTGCCCTGACCAACGCCAAGCGGCTGCCCGAGCATGCACAACACACCTTCGAGCAAGCGTGACCTGGGTTCAATGGTATCGCCGAAGGTCAGCGAAAGACGGCTGCGCGACCATTCCGACAAAATCAACGCCAACTGGCGCCACAAAGCCGGAGCAACAGACGCTTGAAACAGAATACCGCGCTCAAGCATCAGCGTCAGCCCGTATATGGACTGGGGAGTTTGAGGATGCACCGCTTCACCTATCAGCGCATACACCAGATCCCGATAACACAACAAACAATCCCGGCCCGTGGTTGATAGCCCAAGGGCATCCGGTAGCAGGTGATCTTCAGCTTCCCTCAGATGACGCACCAGAGTTGCATGATAAGCCGATACCAGACCCGTATCATGCATCGCCCGCGCGAAGCCGGTTGCTTCTTTCAGCAGAGCGCTGGTGTCCATACTTTCCAGGCTACGCTGGTAGACATCAACGCCGGGGTCATCCCGACATGCCTGGGTAGGCCCGAACAAGCTGCTTACCAGCCGGTCAGCCCCATGCCCGCTGGTACCCAGATCGATAGTCGGGTCAGCCTGACAAAGGGCAATCTGGGTAATCATCTGTTTAATCGAATCAACCTGAATGGGTCGCTGATTCAGAATGCGCCAAATCTCATCAATCAACTGATCAATGATTTGCTCATACCCAACCCCATCGGCAAGATGTTTCAGCAAATTACGCGGTATCTGGGCAAGCCGCCCTTGGGTCTCGCGCTCTGCTTCGCTGGGAGGGGTAAACAACATGGCTAGGTTCGATGCCAGCACCTGTGTCAAAAAATGACTGGCTTGCTCTACCGATAAGTCAGTGTGCTCATAGCTCCCCTTTGCTACTGCCAGAAAACGTAGCTCACTGAGTGCCTCAATCACCACCGACTCGGCAACTGCGCTTTGCAGTGAATGGCGAGCCAGCGTGGGAATCAATGTGGCTGGATGGGCCCAGTCGGACCCCCAAAATATGCCAGCCTCTTCCATCGCCTGGACACGCGTTTCAAGTGAAGCACATCCTGCATCCAGCAGCATGACGCGCCGTGCCGTATCAAAGACCCGACCCATTTTACCGGGTTTTGAAAACGACGGTGCATCAGCCACCTTTTCGATGGCATCGTCCATCTGGACCAGCAGACCGTCCAGTCTGGAGACATCGCCAGGCGTTGTTGTATCGGGATTCACGGAGCTTCTCCTTTAGTCAGGGCAATTTGCCCTGACTAACCATCATACCTGGATGTTGGGCTGCTTATTGCCTAAACATAAAAATCAAGCGCTTCCTGACGCTCCAGCAAGCGATGCATTTCCTTTGAATCCTTGCCGACAAAATACAGCAAACCCCAGTGGGTGCCAAAGGCCGTTCGCTTGGTGACCATTTCTTCCTGGGGTGTTGTCAGCTCATGCGACTCGAAATAAGGGTGATCTTCTGTCTCTTCAGGCATTTCCAGCTTGCTGACCACACGACGACGTGGATAAACGCCAAAGCAACCAGCATGGGCTTTTGCGTCCTTAACCGCCTGTGGAAAGTATGCCTTAACTTCTTCTTCAGTGGTTTTGGGGTCAAACACCAGCATACTGGCCTGATAAGCATTAAAACCTTCATAGACACGCTCAAGCAGTTCAAAGACCTTGAACCCTGGCGGACGATAAGCCACTTCACCAAAGTACATGGTGCCGTCACTGGTGACAAAATACTCCGGATGAATCAGCCCGAATTCGATATCAAATGTTTTAATCAGTAATTCGATTTGCCGGGTGATCTGCTCACGATAGGCTTCCAGTTCCGGCGACGCAGGAACATAAACTGAATACCCTAACTTGACATATTCGGAAATGTTCAAGAAGCTTATTTTGCCGTTGTGAATCCAGGCTTCAACGGCAAATTCCCAGCCATCAAGGTGCGACTCCATCAAAGACGGAAATTCTTCGTCAGGAATGCTGTCTACTTCATCAGGCGTTCGAATAACCCGGTGACCCAGGCAGCCTGCTTTATCAAAAGCTTTCACGTGAATCGGGTCGTTCGGGTCGCCATCCAGCTTCAACAGGGTCTGATTGACCCGTTTCAGAAAACGAATGATATCTTCTCTATCATGGGCTTCTTCAAAAATACCGACTCGAATGCCACCCAGTTGCGCGCGCCGCTTCATCAACGACTTATCCCGCATCAACATGGCCTGCCCTAAGAGGCGGGGGTTATCCAACAACACCGAGTTAATTGCCCCGGCCCACTCGACGGTTTCTTCGAATAAAGGAATCGATACGTCCACACCCAATTCCTGAAGTGTTTGCGCAATTTCCACCGAACGCTCGTTCAGGCGTTCAAAGTTCCAGGGCAGATAGGGAATATTGTGTTCCTGACAATAGTCTTCTGCCCAATCTGGAGCGACAACGATATAACGCCGGTCAAACTTCTCTGCTGCTTCAATCGCACTGATGCTCCATCCGAGCAATGCTATATACCCTTTGTTTGGATCTTTCTTCATAGGAGATGCCTCTGAGTTTGATAGATGAATCCAACCTCTGTAACGAGATTAATTGAGCGCAACCATACGCGAGTGAACCCTATTGGTAAAACGATGCCCGGCGTACAGACGACCTTACAAATGACCGCAGAGGCCGTATTTCCGGGCGTCAGACCAGTCACTAATTTATTTAATAAGGGGTAAAAAATGGAAAGTGGAACACCGCTCAATGACACCGTTCGTTGAATTTTAACAGCCTGAGTCCGGAACTTTCATGTTCCGGCGAAATCGATGCCTGCCAAGTCATTGATCTCGGGAGGAATGCAAAAATCATACTGTTTGCTTTCCGTATGTTGAAAAAGGCAGGAAGCCTTTTTCAACAACCTGATAGTGGCTGTGATCACAGAGTTTCGACGTTCTGTCTGGCTGCTTTGAGTCTCTCTTCACGACGACGCAAGACTTCATAGGCCACCGCCAAAACAACCGTCACCAGGATCATGATCAACCCTAGAGCGTTGACCGCTGGCGTCAGGCCGGTCCTAACCTTGGTGGCTATGTATACCGTCAGAGTTGTATCAAAACCACGAACAAAAAGAGTGGTGTTATAGTTTTCAAATGACTGCAGAAAAGCGATCACCGATGCCGTCACAATAGCGGGCTTCAGATAGGGTAACAGCACCCGGCGAACCACTTGCCAATGCGTTGCTCCAAGGCTGTAAGCGGCGCGTTCAAGCGTTCGGTCAAAGCGTTGCAAGCGGGCCAGTACCATCAACATGACATAGGCAGATATAAAGGTCGTCTGCGCAATGACGGTCAGTACAATGCCTCCACTGACGCCCAGATTCCGCCAGAATATAAGCGTTGAGATACCGATAATAACCCCTGGGGTCAGCAATGGCGACAGCATCAGGCTGTAGAAAATGTTCTTGCCTTTGCCCTCATAGGTCGACAGGAACAAACCTGCTGAGACACCGATTGGCACAGCCAGCGCAAGGACACCAATACCCACCACAAAGCTGTTGAGCAGAGCCGCCCACATCGCAGAATCACTGGCCAGTTCGCCAAACCAACGCAAGGTCGTTGCCCGCCAAGGCCATATGGTGGGGAATCGACTGTCATTGAAGGTGGCCACCGACATGATAACCAGAGGAGTAAATAAATAAATAAAGAACACCACCAGATAAAAGCGAATGCCCCAGTACATGAGCCGTTGCGAGGTCATCGTCCGATATCCCCCAATCCAATGCGGAACACCTTCATTACCAAGGCGATAAAGCCGATGCAGAGAATCAACAGCACAAAGGCATAGGCAGCCCCCATGTTCCAGTCACCCCCTTCAAAGAACCAGTTGTAGATAATTTGGGTAAACCATCGACTCCCCGGTGAACCCAATAAGGCTGGCACTGCATAGCTGCCTGCCGCGAGCATAAACACCATAATGCACCCCGTGGCGATACCCGGTTTGGCATGGGGAATAATAATGCGCCAGTGCGTGCGAATAACACCGGCACCGAGATTACGGGCCGCCCTGACCTGATTGTTATCCAGGCTTTCGATCGCGTTATACAGTGGAAACACCATAAACAGAATGTAGGCGTAGACCATACCAATCAATACACCGCCATCGCCGGATAGAAAGCGAACGGGTCGGTCAATAAAACCCAACCACAGCAACACCGCATTCAAAGGTCCCTGATAAGACAGGATCAGATACCATGAAAAGGTTCGTAAAATTTCATTGATCCAATATGGAATAACCAACAACAACGCGATCAGCATCACCTGTTTGGCCGTTGCCAGCTGCGCCAGGAAATAGGCCACTGGGTAAGACACCATTAACGTCAGCACTGTCACCAGCAAACTTGACCAGAGTGTCTTGAAAAAAATGACTCGATGAATATCATTGTTTACCAGCGTCTGGTAATTACCCAGCGTATACACATCGTCCAGGCCACCGTACTGACTCGGAATCAGGTTCGGTTTGAACGAGTAATCGATCATGATCAGTTGTGGCAACACTACTAGAACAATGAGCCAGAACGACAACAGTAATAGCAACAGCAGCGTCATGGGTCCGCCAAACCGGGCATTCAGTTGCTTAAACATGAGCCGCCTCCACGGGATTGTCAGCAGGTAATACCACGGTTTCGCTGATCTGAAACCCGAGTGACAGAGACGCCCCTTTCTGAACCTGGCCGCCGTGGGCCCGTTGGTCCGCCTGAACATTGACCAGCGCCGACAATCCTGCATGGCGGGTTTCTAGCGTCAGGTGCGCACCTTCAAAATTCACCGTTTCGACACGGACATCGAGCCGGTTGATGTCCGTATCTGTAGTCGCTTGCAGACTTTCCGGACGGACGTATAAAAGACAGCTCTGGCCGGGCTCAAGGCGGGCGCCGACCTGTCCTCTGAACTGCCCTACTTCGCCGCAATCGACCAGTGCCTGATCTCCCTCTACTACCACAACTTTTCCAGGCAAGCGGTTATTTTCACCAACAAACTCGGCTACAAATGCGGTTTTGGGTTTACGGTACAGCTCGATGGGTGTGTCGACCTGTTGTAACCGGCCAGCAGACATGACCGCGACCCGATCAGACATGGTGAGCGCTTCACCCTGATCGTGAGTGATATAAATAAAGGTAATGTCAGTGCGTCGCTGTATTTCCTTGAGCTCGGTACGCATGTGCTGACGCAGTTTTAAATCCAGCGCTGATAGCGGTTCATCCAACAGCAAAACTTTAGGTTCTATCGCCAGGGCACGTGCAATAGCGACTCTTTGTTTCTGGCCACCGGAAAGGTCATCTATTCGAAAATCGCTGCTGTTTGGCAAATCCACCAGTTCCAGCAATCGATCTGACACCTTGCGTCGCTCGGTTTTGCTAACGCCGCGAACTTCAAGTCCGAATTGGATGTTTTCAGCCACGCTCATCAGCGGGAACAGCGCCAGATTCTGAAAGATCATTGAGGTTGGCCGTCTATTGGCCGGCACGCCCGCCATCGATTCACTGCCGATGGTGACAGACCCGGTCGACGGGTCCAAAAAACCACTGACGATGTTTAACAAGGTGGTTTTGCCGCAGCCTGAAGGACCGAGAAAGCTGAAAAACTCACCGGACTGGATGTCCAGATCCATTGGATGAACGGCGGTAAAGTCGCCAAATTTCATGGATATATTGTCAAGCTGGACTCGACTGTCCATAGCAGTTATTTCCTGTAAAAACGTCCCTGATGCTTGCAATTCAAAGGCCTTCCTTCCCGGAAACGACCAAAGCCCCGCACTGGGCAGGGCTTATTAAAACCGCTGGGAACAGCGGTCAGTAGGAGCTATCAGGCTGACAGGTAGCGATCCTGATATTCATTGCGCAGGGCAACATACCAGGGTTCCTGGATGGGCCACCACCACAGATTGGCCAGATCCTGCTCGGTGTAGGAGTTCGTGAAGAAATCCTTTGTAACCTGAGGCAATAATGCTTCAGCACCGCGGGCGGTTGAGTTGTACCCTGTCGCTTTGACAAACATAGCCCCGGATTCCGGCGTGTAGTACCAGTTGATAAACTCGTACACAGCATCGACATTTTGTGCGTTTTTCGGAATAACAAAACCTTCCATCCACGCCAATGCACCTTCTTTTGGTGCCGCATAGGCAATAGGTTGGCCTTCCTTAATCAGGTTAAACGCCGTGCTGTCCCAGGTTTGACCGGCCACGGCGCCGTTGGTGCGAAAAGCACCCTGGGCTTCGTTTTCGGTGTTCCAGAACTGAGCTATCATGTCCTTGTGCTCGACAGCGACCTTAACAATGACATCAAAATTCGCACGCATGGCTGTCTCATTCTGGAACGACTCCAGCAGTGGGAACGGTAAGGTGCCCTGCTGCTCAAGCCACAGGCCGATGCCAATAAGTGCCGAATGACCGCGGACCGTGACACCGACACCATGATCCGGATTCCACAAATCACCATAACTCAGATTATTGCGGTTAATGCTGGAGTAATCGGTATGATAGGTGATCGCTTCAGTACCCCAGTCTGACGGTGCAAAATAACGATTGCCGTCAACCACTCCGCCCACTTCCGAGCCTTCAATCGAGCTCTCCAGAGCGCCATCCCAATTAATGCGGCTGGTGTCAAGTGCCTGCACCAGATCAAAATCCACATACCCCGGAACCCGGTCTACCGTCGGCATGATGATGTCAAAGCCCGAACCGTCGCTGGCGCGCAGGCTGTTCATCAGCTCGTCATTGGTGCCATAGGGCGTAAAAGTCGCGTTGATACCCGTTTTTTCCCGGAAATCGGTAAGCATTTCATCGGTAATGTATCCCGCCCAGGCGTATATCCTCAGTTCCTTATTTTCAGCCAACGCCCGGTTTATGTAAAAGGGACTGGAGGCTATTGCACCAGCGGCCATGGATGTTTTTATGAACTTCCGTCTTGTAAAGGTCATGGTCACACTCCTGTTATTTTTTATAAAATTCCTAGCAGGCTACACCAAATAGCCCGTGCATTAGTTGCGCTACATTCACTGAGCGCACTTTGTTGAACAATCGTTCAACATAGAATCTAGTATGAATATGACATAAATGTGATGCTTTTATGTCATATTTTTAGTTTTTCTCCTTCGATTGATTACAAAACCAGCTTGTTCCGTCGATTCAGTCGCCTATTAGTGACTGCACCACACGACTTGTTCAGTCTTTTTTCAAACCGCGACGCCACAGGTTGGCCTCAGCCTGCCGCCGCTTCACTAACCCTGACCCGGAACCCCACAGTCGTTTCATGGCAACGATCTCATCTTCGACCCCCGTCAGAATAGCCTGCCAGCGCTGGGTGTCAGGCAAAGCCTGATCGGCCTGCTCCAGCAGAGTCTGAATGGTTTTCATCTCACGCCGGCTATCACCGCGCAATGAGGCCCCCCGGTTAAAAACAATACTGACCAGCGCGACGCGACATAACGGCGGCAATTTATCCAGAGACGGATAAATACCCAGGGTAAGGTCGTAATAACGCGGCAGTGTTGTAGCGGTAAAGACCTGCCAGGACTGGTTAAAAGGAATGTCGATGCCAACGTCTTTCAGTTCTCTTGCCCGTTTTTTGGTGCCCGCTTTGCCTATATCCATCGACAGTACGTTAAACACAGCCTGGGGTAATACCTGCGCCCAATCCCGCTTGAAATCTGCTAGCGTATTCATGCGCAAGTCATACCCCAAGCCAATGGTAATGCCACTGGCCTCACCCGGGTAATGCGGCCAGCGAGCATGGTCCTGATAGTACGCCAGACCGCCGGTCTCCTCCCGTGCAATAAAGGCGACGCCCTCAGTCGGCAGGGCCGGGAAGGGTTCAGCAAGCGCTTCCAACCAGTCCCATAAAACTTCATCAACAGTGCCCGTAAGCGGCTGCCTCGCCCAGGTTTGGCAGTGCTTTACGGCACGCTCTGTACCAGGGCCAAAGACACCGTCGGGATCAAGCATGGCGCCAGCACGGTTCATCAGCGACTGCGCCCTCGCTACCGTTACCCCACAGATCCCTCGCTGTAGCATGACCCTCGGTGTCAGGGTGTGAGGTATCCGGTTCGGCGGGAGGTTCTCAGGATTTTCAAACCACTCAAGAAAGGTCCCAGCACTCTGGATACCTTGTTCAATCAGTGCTGTTTTTTTAGCGTCGGAAAGATCAAAGTCTGTCGTTTCGACGTCCAGAGTGTCGATGTAGAGCGTTCGCTTCCAGTCATCGCCGTGCAGATGCTGGTTTTCCTGGACACGCAACAACGACCGAACCAGAGCCAAGGCATAGCCACAAAAGTCATCAATACGTTCGCTGCGTAGCGGTTCATCGTAACGAAACTGACCGATGGCTTCTTTTGTTTCCAGGCGCAGGCCCAGAGTCTGACGGTTGTAGACGTAAGGACTGCGTCCGGGGCGTTCCAGCAGGAAGCGATTATTCTCGCCTTCATAATACCCAACTCTGCATGCCGCCTCTGGCTCTGCGTCCATGTCAATATAACGCTCGCGATCAAACAGTTTCACCGGATAATTCAGCATGACGCCGCCATCAACAAACACATCCTTGCGGGGACCATAGCGAACGGCACGGTAAAACAACGGAATCGACATACTGATCCGCAGCGCATCGATCAATGGCATATCGGCATGACGCTCGCGGGAGAAGGTCTCAGAAAACCCGGTCGACAAATTAGTACCAATGACGAACAGGTCCGGGTGCCCTGCCCCGGCCAGGTCAGAGAACGTGGCCCGGGCGTCACCCAGTTGTTGCTTGATGTAGCCACCAACCCAGTCCGCAAAAAAGTCGCCCTTGTTCCAGCCAAATTCAGACCAGAGACGCTTCATATCGCGGATAAACAAAAAGGAGTTGTCCATGAAGTCGTTGAAATCGGCCGAGCCGATGATCGTACGCTGGGTTTTGATGTCATAACCCAGCGCAAACATCAGCGCATTGATAGCGCCAGCACTGGTTCCACCTACCCGGGTAATATGATCAAGATAGCCACGGCGGGACAACACCTGCATCGCCCCAACATAGGCAATGCCCTTGACACCGCCGCCTTCAAACACAAGATTTCTAAATTGCGCAGTCATTGCTGCCTCCCTTTGAAAACAATTGGCCAAAGCAATTGAGGGAGTCGTACCACGCGACAAGTCTGCTCGAATCCCTGAACAGCACAAACACTCTGACAAAACAGATGTGTCTGTATCGACCTTTAGTATAGAAGGCATTCAGAAAAATACAGGCGAACTTAAAATGATCCGAGTCGTGCGCACAGGTTATGGCTATTATACGAGGATCACAAAAGCGGTTCGCGGTAGGTTTCCAAACGGTTTAGCCACCCCGGTAGCCAACGTTCGCGTTCGATCGGATCGCTTGCATTGGCCGCTCTTCGGGTAAGCACCTTGGCCGCTGCCTGGCGAAAGGCTTCCAGCGTGGTCGTTTCCGGCTGCCAGGTCATCTGTTGAAGAACCTGCAATAACCCCCACCCTTGGCCGCCATAGGTTTCAGTCGGTGCCAGCCCTTCGCCTTTGAAATTGACGTAGTCGATCAGCGCATAACTGCCTCCAGGCGTTCCAGTCAGGGCAATAAGTCGTTGTCGGAGTATTGGCTGTTCATTTTCAGGAGCTGCCGCAACAACTCGGGTCAGGGCCGACCGGGCACGCTCAAGAATATAGGCTGTCTGCATGCCTTTTGTATCATCCAGCCAGTCTCGCAGTGAGGTGACTTCACGACTGTCCTGTGCAGCCAGAAAGCGGGTTCGATCCGGCCAGGGTGCATCCATTGGCGATAGCGAGGCGAGCCAGGGTGGCACTGGATAGCCTGCTTTGAGTACATAGCCAACGAACCCTGGAAAGGTTTCCACAAAGCGTCCCTCAACACCGGATGGGTACCATATAAAGTGTCCTATACCCAGAGACGGAAAGGCTTCACCTTCATTCCAGTGAACAAGGCACATCGGTTGATTGGCGCATTCATTCTGAAAAATGCGCTCCCCCACCCAGGTCAACTGAGCGGGAGTAAGTGGCAGTTCTGATGTTGCTGCCGTCGCTGTATGTGCAATCGCAACGACTAGCAGCGTACCCAGAAGCCTTCGTCGTAAGCCTGATCTAATGACTGTTGCCAAGAACTCACCATTTTTATCGTTTTCTATGAATAGCAAAACTTTACCACTAACGATGAACGGCAGAGATATTTCTATCCGTTTCAGGTATAATTAAACATGTATAACTCGCCTTTTAACCACGATTCTTGACATGCTATAACGGCACGCTACCCAGGAGGCCATGGTTACCAATCGACATTTGTTTCGCCACGCCCTTGCTGCCCTGCGCTATCATCGGCGACCACTGCTGGCTTTTCACGTCTATTTCATCATTTTGGCCTTCAGTCTGCTTTCGCCGGTCTCAGCCTGGCTGCTATCCGTTCTGGTAAACCTCGCTGACGTTTCCTTAATAAGCAACGTGGATCTGGCCAGATTTCTGATAACACCGGCTGGTCTGCTCTGGATTCTGGTCTCTGGAACACTGGCGATCATGGCCGTCTTTCTGCAGCACGCTGGCATGATGCTGGTGGTCTCTCACGGCCGTAATAATCGCTTTCATACCTCTATCACCGCCCTGTGGCGCGTTGCCCACCGATTACCGAGTTTGTTGCGCCTAGCTGCTATGCAGGTGTTTGCACACTTGCTGGTAGCAGCCCCCTTTCTAACCATCATTATTGTGGCATTCAACATCCTGCTGACCGATTACGATCTGTACTATGTAATCACCGAGCACCCACCAGCCTTCTGGGGCTTTCTGGCACTCACCGGCGTGATGTTTCTTATCATAACGGTCGTCAATGGCAGCCTGTATTTGCGTTGGGTTCTGGCTTTGCCCGTTTTGTTGCTGGAAGAATTGCCACCGCGCCAGGCGTTAAGGCGCAGTGCTCAACTGAGCCAGGGCGCGCGACTTAACATCGCTGCTCTGCTGCTCAGTGCGGGCGTCGGTGTCGCTTTGCTACCGGTAGCGCTGGCCTTGATATTCGAGGGTCTGGCCAAAGCGTTGCTGGCCATTCTGCCCGAACTCTACAGTCTACTGATCCCGGTCATGGTCCTGCTAATTCTTATCTATGCCGTGCTCGCCGTCGCTGTGGGCTTCATTGGTGTTAGCCTGAACAGTCTGGTGATCCTGAAACTCTATCAGCGTGGTCAGGGTCGCCATGTCGGCCTGCCACCGGATCCCGAACCCCGGCAGGTGGGTATCCTGGCCTATGGAATCGAGCTGATTGTCGTCGTCCTGGCATTGGTACAGGTCGGGTATGTAGCCAACAGTTGGAATACAACGGAAAGCATCGCCATCACCGCCCATAGAGGCAGCTCACTGAGCGCACCGGACAACTCACTGGCGGCAATCGAACGCGCCATTGATGACGGGGCCGACTATGTTGAACTGGACGTGCGGCAAACGGCCGACGGCCAACTGGTCCTGTTGCATGACAAGGATCTATTGCGAGTAGCAGGCGACCCACGAGATGTCTGGAACGTTACCCTGGCAGAAATCAAGACGATGGATGCTGGCAGTTGGTTCGGTCCACAGTTCCGTGACACTCGCATCCCCACCCTAACCGAAGCCATTGATCTGCTGCGAGGCCGAGCGAAACTCTATTTGGAGGTCAAGTCGAGTCCATTCAGCCCGGGCCTGGTGTCACAAGTGATCGAGACACTGAAACAGGAAAAAATGCTTGACCAAACGCTGATCGCAGCACTTGAGCCCGACGTGCTACGCCAGGCTCAACGGCTGGCGCCCGGCTTAAGGACAAGTTTGCTGGTGCATTCGGTGATTGGTCCAATCGATGGCCAACCCTTTTATGTCCTGGCACTGCGAGAGGCATTGATCAACCCGGCCCGCATCAGCAACCTGCGCCAGCAAAATCAGGAAATACACGTCTGGACAGTTAATGATCGGCGTACCCTTTCAAGAATGATTGATCAGGGCGTCGACAATATCATCACCGATCGTCCCGAACTGCTCGCCTCTCTGCTAGCCGAGCGCGCTAACCTCTCGGAACCGGAACGATTAATGCTGAGACTGCGCAACTGGATGTGGTGAACCCTCCTGCATGCCATGCAGGCGCTCTCCCAGCTTCGCCACCTACTTTTAATACCCCATAAAAAAACCGGCCATACGACCGGTTTATTGTAAAATTTGGTGGAGCTATGCGGGATCGAAGTCGGACGCGACCCCGGCGATACCTCCTGCATGCCATGCAGGCGCTCTCCCAGCTTCGCCACCTACTTTTAATACCCCATAAAAAAACCGGCCATACGACCGGTTTATTGTAAAATTTGGTGGAGCTATGCGGGATCGAAGTCGGACGCGACCCCGGCGATACCTCCTGCATGCCATGCAGGCGCTCTCCCAGCTTCGCCACCTACTTTTAATACCCCATAAAAAAACCGGCCATACGACCGGTTTATTGTAAAATTTGGTGGAGCTATGCGGGATCGAACCGCAGACCTCCTGCATGCCATGCAGGCGCTCTCCCAGCTGAGCTATAGCCCCGATTTCTCGGTAAACCCGAAACGTCGTCTCGAATTGCGGGCAATAATAGGAATGACACCTTCGGGTGTCAAGCTTTTTTTTGCTTTCAATTCAATAACTTGCATCCCGGATGAACACTCTAGCCAAGCGCGGCCAACTCTTTTTCCAGGCTTTTCAGCTTCTTCTTGCCAAGCCCGCCCAAGAGCTCTATCGACTGGCGTAAACGACCCCGAGTCATGTCCGGACCCAGGATGTTCATTGCATCAAGTACCGAAACCGACGACGTCGAACCGGTGATGGCGATAAACAACGGAGCCATCATATCGCGAATGTTCAACTCCAGATGGTCAGCCACCGTTTTTACGTCAGCCATAATATTGTCCTTGCCCCAATGGCGCTGACCTTCCAGCTTCCAGAGAATCAACTGCAGGGCTTTCTTTAGGGTGTCTTCGTCCAGCTTTACCGTCTCGAAGCTCGCGGGCGTCAGTGCAGGCATTCCCTGGAAGAAAAACTGCGCCAGTGGTGCGACGTCACTTAAGCGCTCGATACGTTGCTGGACCAGCGGCATAAAACGACTGACGTAATCGGCATTGAATTTCCAGTCAAGTAATCGCTGCAGCAGCTGTTTGGGCGTTAAATCTTCGCGCAGATAGCGCCCGTTCAGCCAGTCCAGCTTCTGCGGATCAAAGACCGGCCCACCCAACGAAATGCGGCTGACATCGAATGAAGCAACCATCTCATCCAGAGTGAACTTTTCTTCCCCATTGGGCATGGTCCAGCCCATCATACCGAGAAAGTTAATCAGCGCTTCAGGCAGAATGCCCAGACTGTGATAGTAATCGATCGACGTCGGGTTCTTGCGCTTGCTCAGCTTTGATTTATCGGCATTGCGCAGCAATGGCAAGTGACAAAACACCGGTGCTTCCCAGCCAAAATACTGATACAACAGTATCTGTTTGGGCGTTGATGAAATCCACTCCTCGCCGCGTAATACATGGCTAATCTCCATCAGATGATCATCGACTACACAGGCCAGGTGGTAGGTTGGCATACCATCAGATTTCAACAAGACCTGCATATCGATCTGCGACCACTCAATCTCGATAGGATCGCGCAGCATGTCCGCAACCTCGCACTGACCGCTCAGCGGAACCTTCATACGCACAACCGACGATTCGCCAGCTTTGAGACGCGTATTGACCTCATCAGCACTAAGCTTCAGGCAGTGGCCGTCATATCCCGACAATCCGTGCTCCTGCTGCTCCCGACGCATACGGTCCAAACGCTCGGTAGTACAAAAGCAATAAAATGCATGGCCATCGTCGAGCAGTGACTGGGCATGGTCCTGGTAGATCGCTTTGCGGTCACTCTGGCGGTAAGGGCCATGCGGGCCACCGCAATCAGGACCTTCATCCCAGCTCAAACCCAACCAGCTCAAAGAATTAAGAATTGCAGCTTCGGACTCTGGCGTTGATCGATCCTGGTCCGTGTCCTCAATGCGTAAAATAAAATCACCGCCCTGGCTCTTGGCGAATGCACGGTTAAACAAAGCGATATAGGCCGTGCCAACGTGCGGGTCACCGGTTGGTGACGGAGCAATACGGGTGCGGATTTTAGTCATAGCCTTGGTGTCTCTTATGCCATTTGAAAAGACGGCAGTATAGCGGTTTCAGTCTCCGGGAACCACGGGCAACACTACGCCTAACGTCTGTGCCTGTTAGCTGGTTGTTGAAAAAGGCTTCCTGGGGCTTCAGATGTTTATTACACGGTTTTTGGATAAACCTGGTAATGAATGCCGGCCATATCATGGATGGTGCGCACAACCTGTGCGCTGTAGCCTGCCTCATTATCGTACCAGACATAGACCACGGCTCGATTACCAGTGACGATGGTAGCACCACTGTCGACAATTCCGGTTTTTCGATTGCCGACAAAATCTGACGAAACCGCTTCCGGAGAATTGGTGTAGTCAATCTGCTTGTTCAGGTCCGAATACAGGGCCACATGGCGCAGGTACTCGTTCAGCGCTTCTCGCGTGGTTTCCTGTTTCAAGTTCAGGTTCAATATAGCCATGGACACGTTTGGCGTGGGTACTCGAATTGCATTGCCAGTCAACTTGCCTTCAAGTACCGGTAACGCCTTGGCGACAGCTTTGGCGGCTCCGGTTTCAGTCAGTACCATGTTAAGCGCAGCACTGCGGCCGCGGCGCTCACCCTTATGAAAGTTGTCGATCAGGTTCTGGTCATTGGTGTAGCTATGAACGGTTTCAACATGGCCGTTTTCAATGCCAAACTCATCGTTCAGGGCTTTGAGTACCGGCGTGATGGCATTGGTCGTGCACGAAGCGGCAGATACAATAAAGTCTGCGTCGGTCAGGGTGGTGTCATTAATCCCGTGCACGATGTTTTTGATATCGCCTTTCCCCGGCGCGGTCAGCAGCACCCGGCTGGCGCCCGCACAATTGAGGTGCTGGCCGAGCCCATCACGATCGCGCCACATACCGGTATTATCAACCACAATGGCATCACTGATACCGTACTGTGTGTAGTCGACCTCCGCTGGTGATGTGGCATAAATGACTTGAATCGCCGTACCGTTGACCACCAGCATGTTGTGCTCGGAATCAACGGTGATGGTGCCTTCGAAACTGCCATGGACCGAATCGCGACGCAACAGACTGGCACGCTTGACCAGATCATCATCGGTACCGCCTGGCCGAACAACTATGGCTCTGAGGCGCAGAGGTGAACCACCGGCTTTTTCGATCAGAATACGGGCCAGCAAGCGACCAATTCGGCCAAAACCATACAGCACAACATCCTTTGCCGGCGTCTGGTGACGCGCATTGGCATCATAGCGGTTATTAAGATCCGCCAGTTCGCCCTCCAGAAATGACTGTAGCGGTGTGCCCATTGCCTGGGTTTTGTGTTTGAGCGCCAGTTTTCCAATATCGATGTGCGCCGGGGCCAGCTTCATCTCATCAATAATTTCCAGCACACCCAGAGTCTCATTGATTGATAACTCATGGCCTTCAACCTGACGCACAAACCGGTGGGTTTTTAGCAATTGGATAACGGACTGGTTGATGATTTGCCGGCCATAGATGGAAGTAATCACATTATTTTTACGATACAGACGACCAATAATCGGAATCATGGCCTCGGCCTGAGCTTCCTTTTCCTGCCAGCGCAGCAGTGTCTGATCAATGGCTGCTTGATTCACGTTCAGTCCTCTTTTCAGGTAATTGTTTGTTTAGTTCTGACAACCAATGCTGGTTGCCATTCGGGCTTGAATAGTTATATGCCCCAATATAATCCGAGTTCAAGAGGATTCTAGAGAATGCAACGAAATGATTCGAGCTAGATTGTCAGGAAATAATTGTCAACCTATAGCCACATTGGCAACCTCAGTGTCACTTTGAAAGTTTATTACCACAAAGTTATCCAGCCAGCTAAAATTTGATCATCCGGTTTGTTATGCCGTAAACCGAGGAATTGATTCAATATCCTCAATAACCACGCTAATATAGCGGTAGTTCATTCAGGATTGATAACCAAAGCCAACCTGACAGATACCAATAAATGGAAGTGAGTTACGGAATTTTAATACGTCCGGAGCCCCTTACATATTTTAGAATCGCCTGTTTTTTTGCATAAAGAAAGCCAGCAGCAGCTTTTTACAGCACGGTACGATGCTCTGTGGGAATTGTTCATCCTCCCTGGCTTTGTATAGCGACCACATTGCCACTATAGTTCAGCCAGGAGCCTCTAACTGGGTGTTGAAAAAGGCTTCCTGCCTTTTCCAAAACACTAAAAGCAAACAATGTGATTTTTACTTTTCTTGCGAAATCCAAGACTTACCAGTCGCCGATTTCGCCAAAACATCGATATTCTGGTAGCAGGCGCTGAAATTCGGCGAATTTCAACAGCCTGCTAATATATGGAGATAGTGACTCAATGAGCACCACACTGTTTGTCGATTCCGCCTGCGATTTACCGCAGTCGTTCTTAACCAAATACGACGTCAAAGTGTTGCCTGCAACCATTCTGAACGATGGTCACTCCATGCATGACTATCGCAATACTGAAAAAACAATTGCCTTATATGAAAGCGGTGTGCTCGACAAAAGTCATCACAGTGATACCGCCCCAACATCGGCTAAAATCATTCAGACACTGGTCGAGAAGGCGATAAAGCAAGGCCACGATGAAATCCTGATTCAAACCGTAAGCCGAATGCGCAGCCCGACCTTCGAACATGCTACAGAAGCGGCTAACCGAGCACAGAAGACAGCGGCCCGGGCCGAGAAAGCTGTATCTATTCGTGTACAGGACAGTCGAACCGTATTTGCTGGCCAGGGGGTACTGGCGGCTCATACCGTGGCGCTTTTGCGCAAAGGCGTAAAGGGTTCGGCACTGCGCCGAAAGGTTGACCGGCTCAGTTCCAAGGTGCACGCCTACCAGGTACCCGCCGATGTCTTTTATTTACGGGAGCGCGCCAGGCGCAAAGGCGATAACAGTATTTCATGGCTGGGCGCCGTTGTTGGCCGAACCCTTAACATTGCGCCGATTGTACTGGCGCTGGACGATAAGACCTTCCCGATAAAAAAAATGCGCGGCCATGACCTGGCCATAAAGACCTTATTTGAGCACACCACCGATAAAATCCAGCACGGCCTGTTGTCGCCCTTTGTCTGCATCAGCTACGCGGGGCATCTCGCCGAGATTACAGCCTTGCCCGAATTCCAGCGCATGCAATCTGTTGCAAAGGAACACAGGAACCACATCATTATAACGCCGATGTCATTGTCAGGTGGTGTCAATCTGGGGCCACGAACCCTGTCGGTTGCTTTTGCCTGCGAAACTTATAACTGGAGTTGAATGCTCGTCCGATCAGACACAACGAACGGTATTACGACCGTCCCGCTTAGCCTGGTACAGTGCCTGATCGGCCGCCTGACTCAGATCGGACGCATCCGTACCATCCGTATATTCAGCAATCCCGGCACTGAAGGTTACGCGCACAGTCTTGCCACCTGCGTCATGATCAATTCGAGCAAATCCGGCACAAACTTCATTGAGTAATTGTTCGGCATCGTTAAGTCGGGTATTCGGTAATACCAGAGCAAACTCCTCGCCCCCATACCGCCCGACACTGTCGGAGGCCCGGAATCGTTGTCGCAAATACAGCGCCAGCGAGCGTATAACCCGGTCGCCTACCGGATGTCCATAGGTATCATTCACCGCCTTGAAATGATCTATATCGATCATGACAAAGCACAGCGGCTGCTGCTTTTGCCGGGTATCGGCGATACCCTGCTTAAGGGCTTCGAGAATATTGTTGTGATCCAGCAGCCCGGTCAGGCTATCGCGAATCAACTGGTCTTTCAGGCTGCGATGGCGCACGCAGCGGTGGCGTACTGTGGCTATCAGAACATCACTCGCGACCGGTTTGGTCAGAAAGTCATCACCCGCCTGATCAATGGCATCCATCTGTTTGGTGATGTCCTGCTCGGCCGACAAATACAGGATCGGAAGATTGTTGTAGGCTGGCTGCTGGCGTATCACCTGGGCCACTTCAATACCCGTACAGCCGGGCATGTACATATCCATAAGAATAGCATCGGGCTTAAAGTCTTTTAACGCGTCCAGCACCGTCATCGGATCGTTTACCGCCAGAGTGATCATTCCAGCCTGGTTCAGAGTCCGCTCGGCATACAGGCTTTGCGCACGGGAGTCATCGATCACCAGCACCCGGTATGGTCGATCCACGCGAAAGTTATAGACCTTGCTGAGCTCTTGCACCAGTAAGCTGATGTCCAAAGCACCTTCCTGAAAATAAACCGCATTTGCTCGCGTTGCTTCTAGCCGTATGCCGATTCCTGGCTCATCAGCCGACTGAAAAAACACCGGTATTGGAGTGCTCAGAATACTCTGTGCCGACTTGGCTGCGGCTATGCCGTCACCAGCGAACTTTGTGCAGACAATCAAAGCGGCAGGCAACCGGTGGTGCATGGCATGATCCAGCGCACTGATATCCGCTATCAATTGTGCAGGTATTCCGAAAAACTGGAGTTGTTCGCTCAGGCTCAATGCCAGTTCCTGATCCGCAAAGCACAGATACACCGGCTTGCGTCCACTGAGCGCCTGACGTCCGTCATCACTGTCGCTGCGGCGAGCACTGTGTTCTATCAACAGATGCACCTGGTCACTGAGTGTTTGTATAAGTTGACTGTTAGGCGGTCTGTTTGGCTGTGTTTTGGCCAGTACCGCCATCAGTTGGTCTGCCGATTGCTGCAACCCATCCTGTTCGTAACGTGACGACAACTTATTCAGCTTCGCACAGTGCTGAACAAATTCTTCGTGCCAGTCAGGGTTCCACAGGACATCGTCCAGCGATTGCCAGGTCTGGATTACCATGCGCGCCAGATCCATCACTCTGCGGCCAAAATGACGTTTAATGTCAGCGAGTTTTTTGGCTTTTTCGTGTTCCATCTACGCTTCAACGTTAGTGGCATATGGTCGTCACCTGCATGTCAACCGGACAACAGGTTCTAAACTGATGCATTCGGTTGCTGCCGGCACCTACTCAACGCCAGACAGGTTCAACGACCTTGATTCAGTTCAGGCAAGCCTCGACCCTTTGCTTCAGCTCCTTGCGTCCAGTTGAGTCCAGTCGGACCTGCGGGTCATAAGCCAAAGTATCTATCAGTTGTCCCAGTCGTGCCAGAGAATCCCGATGTTTCGGATATTCAACAGCCAATCGGGTCAAAAAGTTGGCGACAGTCTCTCCGGCGTGACGCTTACCAAAGCGACGCTCTACCCGGTGTAAACTTGCCCAAGGTTCAGGCGGGCGCTGAGGCAAACGCAGCAGTCCGGTAAACCACGCCATCAACAGCCCAAGAAGCCCCAGAAACAAGGCCATCGCTGCCGCCGCATGCCAGGGATTGATACGGCCAAAACGAGCTTCCAATAAACCCATTGCATTGCTTTGTTGATAGTTCAACACCGACACCTGCCATTGATATTGAACGGAATCCCACCAGTAACCCAGGTTGTTGAGCGCACCGAGATTGCGCCCGAAACGGACGCCAAAAGGTAAATCCGACGGATTGTCTTCGCTGAGCCAGTCGTCCAGATTGCTGTTAATTCGACCCGGTGCTACGGCTGCGGTCGGATCAATTCGAACCCAGTTATCCTCGAGCCAAACCTCAACCCAGGCGTGGGCTTCCATTTGCCGAACCTGAATGAAATCGCCATTCTCATTGTAAGTTCCACCCAGGTAACCGCCAACCAGTCGAGATGGAATTCCGGCGACCCGTGCCAGATAAGCAACAGCACTGGCATAGTGGGAACAAAAACCAAGGCGGCTTTCAAACCAGAAATCACTCAGGCTATCGGCCGAGGGATACAACGGAGGGCGCAGCGTGTACCTGAACGGCTCGTTGCGAAGGTGTGCCAGAATGGCCTCCAAATAGGCAGCACGGGAACCGGACTGTTGATACAGCTGCAACCCCCAGTCACGCAACGCTTCATTACCTGTGCCCGGCAATCGCAGGTAAGCTTGCAGGTCTGCCTCGGTCTCCCACTGTACCTGCGAGGACGATTGAGCTTCATAACGGTAAGTCTGGCTTAGGTTATCGCGACGTGCAGCACGCCCGTCAGGCAATACAAAAGCACCCTCCCCGCGGATCTGGGTTGGCCAGTCGAGAAAATACAACCAGTGTTGTTGTGTCGCCTCAATCACCACAGAATACTTATATTGGCGTGCTCCGGATGCAAAAGGTAACCGACCCCGGGGCCACTGAAAGCGATTTCGGTCACGAAAGTAAGCCTGCCAGGTGCGCCCGTCGAAATTGCCCAGGGTCGTACCGCGCCAGTACCATTGCTCACGGGGCGGCAGTTCACCGTCAAACTGGACTCGAAACGCTGGCGCAGTGTTCTGAGCAAGCGACGCAATGCTGCCTGGATCAACGCTGTCTGACATGCCAGTTTCGGCTCCCCGTTCATCATTGGGAATCGCCCACAATGGTGGTAGCCGGGGAAAGAAAAGAAAACCAACAATCATGATGGGCACCGCGGCCGCCAGCAGTGCCGAGCTCATCGTCACACCACGCTTCCAGCGAAAAGTATGATCAGCGGTAATGGCATGCAACCCAAGGGTGTTACCCAACACCATCAATATGGCCAGCAAAGCGCCGCCGGGGGTGTAATTGTAGAGCAGGAAAACCGCGGTCAGAAAATAACCGAGATAGGTCTGAAATATCCCATCACGCCGACGCATCACCTCCAGTGACTTAAGCAAATAACCCAGCAGGCACAGCGATACGGCACTGTCCAGATTATAAGCCCTCAGACCGCTGAGCAGCAGACCCGCGACCCCAACCAAAATAGCCATAAAGATCAGGCTGCGAGGTGCTACGCGCATCTCGCCATGGGTAACCCGCCAGCGCCACAGCAACACCAGCACAAAAACCACGCCCAGCCATGCCGGTAAATAAAATAGAAAGGGCACCACCATAATACCTTGAACCAGCAGCAAGACGCGCAGTACAGACAACGGCATGACCCGACGCATTATCGGTATGTAATGGGTCATGCCTGCTCTCCGAATTCGGCCAGTGCCTGGCGGCAACGTTCCAGTTGACGGACGCCTTTGTCAGGTGGGATTTCCAGTCCGGGTAATCGCAATCCGAAGGGGCGATCCTCCTGCTGACAGCGCACCATGTGCCAGGCAAGCGCTGAGCATCGTAACTCGATTGGCATTCCGGGCAACGCATTCCAGTCCAACCATTCGTCAGCAGCCTGGTAGTCAACAAAATGCTTGACCATCAATTCATCGCGGGCAAACGACGGCCAATGCAATCGATGCAGTGAATCACCGGACTGGTATTCCTTCAGAGAATGAAAGTCTTCGGTACCGGCTTGCACAAAATGGTCATTGCCAGCGTCTGCTTCCTGACCGTCGCTGGTTTGTTGCAGCGACCGCTCGATCGGTGAAGGATAAGCCCAGGCATCCAGATCCATTTTCAGATTCGACCAGGCGACAACCAGTCCAAACGGATACCGGCTTTCCAGTCTGAAGCGTGGCAACGTCTGGCGACCTCGCTGGGTCGTTGGACGGCTGAGCGTAACCTCGGTATCCCGACCATCCATGTCCACACTGACCTGACCCCAGTGTTCATGTCGAAGCTCCAGCGGGCCCCGATAACGGTTACTTGGGGAAGTCAGCATCAGCGTATAGGTGGCATTGCTTCCGGCTTCGACCAGGCTCCCCGACTCCGACTGGACCACAAGCCCTGACAGATTCCGGTAAGTCAGATGCACAGCGGCCCAAACCATGGCAATTAACCAGAAGCCCAAGGCGTAATTGAGGGCACTCTCGAAATTAATCGCCAGTAACAGCACCACCAGTGCAAGGGCGATCATCAACAGCCCCTGTCGAGTAGGGATGATAAAAATACGGGATTGATTCAGCGTTACCCGGTTACCCGGCGGAAGTCGCCGCCGGACCCAGGCATCCAGACGTCGCTGCACCGGTTCTGGCAAGCGCATCAGGTACCGACCTCAGGCTGCAATAACATCCACTTCGTCCAGTATCTGCTGCGCCAGAACCGCTGTGTCGTGCTCCCGCTGACCTTGAATTCTGTGTCCGGCAACGGCCGGAAATACTCGTTGCACGTCGTCGGGCATTACATATCTACGTCCTTCGACCAGTGCCATGGCCCGGGCCGCCGTCATCAGTGCCAGTGCTCCCCGCGGAGACAAACCGAGGCGACACAATCCCGATTCGCGTGAACTGTGAACCAGCCGCATAACGTAGTTGAGTACAGCATCCGATGTTTTGACCGTATCGACTTCTGCCTTGAACGCCTCCAACTGACCGGGTGTCAGCAGCGGTTTTACCTCGTTTAGCTGGGAGCGACCACGGGTACCGCTGAGCAGGCCTTTTTCAGATTCCGTATCCGGGTAGCCAAGGCTAAGCCGCACAAAGAACCGATCCAGCTGAGACTCAGGCAAGGGGTAGGTTCCGGCCTGACTTTGCGGGTTTTGTGTTGCAATAACATGGAACGGCACCGGCAACGGATGGGTAACACCGTCTACACTGACCTGCCCTTCTTCCATGGCTTCGAGCAGGGCGCTCTGTGCTTTCGGTGTTGCCCGGTTAAGTTCGTCGGCCAGCAATAGCTGAGTAAAAACCGGACCTGCGTGAAACTGAAAAACCTCTTGCTCACGGCGGTAAACCTGCGCGCCTATCACATCGGCTGGCAACACATCGGAAGTAAACTGCACTCGCTGATAATCGAGCGACAGCAGTCTTGCCAGTGTTTGTGCCAGCGACGTTTTGCCGACTCCAGGCAAGTCTTCCAGCAAAATATGACCATTACTGAGTATCGCCACCCAAGCCATACGCACCACATCATCTTTACCGGATACAACCTTGCCGGCACGTTCCAGAAGCTGTTGGGTTACTGTGGCTATATCAGCCATGCCCAATATTCCTTTTATAAAAAGTGGCGCAAAGGACTCACAAGCCCAGGGTGATCAGACCAGTGCATCCAGACCGCGAGCCAGATCTTCTTTCATGTCTTCAATGTCTTCCAGACCGACCGCAATTCGAATCAGACCGGGAACGATGCCCGCCGACAATCGCGTGGCCTCTTTCACCCGACCGTGAGTCGTCGTATAGGGATGAGTAATCGTCGTTTTGGTGTCGCCCAGGTTAGCGGTGATCGACAATATGCGCGTAGCATCAATAACCGACCATGCCGCTTCCTGCCCACCTCTGACCACAAAACTCAGCACGCCTCCAAAACCACTTTGCTGCCGACTTGCCAGGCCATGTTGCGGATGTGAGGGCAGCCCGAGGTAATGAACAACCTCAACGCCAGGCTGCTGCTCTAACCATTCAGCCAACACCTGGGCGTTCAAACTGTGTTGTTTCATACGCAAATCGAGGGTTTCCAGACCTTTGAGAAAGATCCAGGCATTGAATGGGCTCATACTGGGGCCTGCACTGCGCAGAAAACCCACAATCTCATTGATCAACTCAGTTTTGCCAACCACCGCCCCACCCAACGCCCGACCCTGACCGTCAAGAAACTTGGTCGCCGAGTGAATCACCAAGTCAGCACCTTGCTCCAATGGTCGCTGTAAAGCCGGAGTACAAAAACAATTATCCACGGCGAGCAAGGCATTGGCTTCATGCGCGATTGCGGCGACGGCAGTCACATCGGTTACTTCAGAAAGAGGGTTCGAGGGTGTTTCCAGAAAAAACAACCGGGTATTTGGCTGAACAGCCGCTTTCCAGGCGGCTGTATCCTTGGGGTCGACATAGGTGGTGGTGACGCCGAAGCGTTCCAGATAACGATCAAACACCACGTTGGTCGAGCCAAAGATGCTACGTGATGATATCAGATGATCTCCACTTTTCAGAAAGGCCATACAGACGCTGAAAATCGCAGCCATACCTGAGCTGGTTGCAGCACAGGCTTGACCACCTTCAAGCAAGGCCAGTCGCGATTCAAATGCCTGTACTGTCGGGTTGGTGTAACGGCTGTATACGTTACCCTCACGATCACCCGAAAAAGTGGCGGCTGCATCAGCTGCGCTGTTAAAAACATAGGACGATGTTAAAAACAGCGCTTCGGAATGCTCCATCTCTGCGGTGCGATGGTACCCCCCACGCACGGCGCGGGTAGCCGGTCTGGCTCTGTTAATAACGTCTTCGCGCGAGTCAGTCATGCTGATCCCCATTTTGTATTGCGGCCTGCCAACACCGGATTCAGGCGTCGTTATGAAGGTCAACCATGGGTGTTTCGTCGTCGGTACTGCGTTGTCCCGCCATGGAAGCGTCGTTGCGCTGGGCTTCCAGTGCAGCCAGATAATCGCTGTCAATATCGCCAGTGACATAATGTCCGTCAAACACCGAACAGTCAAAAGAGCGGACATCGGCCTTGTGAGAACGAACAGCCTGGCGCAGATCGTCCAGTTCCTGAAAGATCAGCTTATCGGCACCAATCATCTTTCGAATCGTTTCATTGTCACGCCCGTGTGCTATCAGCTCATGCGCCGCAGGCATATCGATGCCATAAACGTTAGGGAAACGCACCTCTGGCGCAGCCGAGGCGAAATACACCTTGGCGGCCCCGGCATCTCTCGCCATTTCAATAATTTCGTTGCAGGTGGTGCCGCGCACAATGGAATCATCGACCAGCAAAACGTTCTTGCCCTGAAACTCCAGGCCGATGGCATTCAGCTTTTGACGCACTGACTTCTGCCGTTGTTTCTGACCAGGCATGATAAAGGTTCGCCCGATGTAGCGGTTTTTCATGAAGCCTTCCCGATAGTTCACTCCAAGCCGGTTGGCCAGTTGCAGTGCACTGGTACGACTGGTATCAGGAATCGGAATCACTACATCAATATCATTATCTGGCCAGTCGCGAGTGATTTTGTCCGCCAGGGTATCGCCCATGCGAAGCCGGGCTTTATAGACAGAAATACCGTCGATGATCGAGTCAGGTCGGGCGAAGTAGACAAATTCGAACATACAGGGCAACAATTGAGGGTTATCGGCACACTGACGCGTGTGCAGCTGACCCTCGAGGTCAATATAAACCGCCTCGCCCGGGTGAACATCACGCATCAGTTTGTAACCCAGAACGTCGAGAGCCACACTTTCCGAGGCAATCATATACTCAGTATTGCCAGCTTCACTAATACGATGACCGATCACTAGCGGGCGAATGCCAAAGGGGTCGCGAAAGGCTACCAGACCATAGCCGGAAATCATCGCAACAGCCGCATAGGCACCACGGCATCGACGATGCACAGCGGCAACAGCGGCAAAGATATCATTAGCCTCAGGCTGCAATTTACCCTGCAATTGAAGCTCGTGGGCGAATACATTAAGCAATACTTCAGAATCGGAGGTGGTATTCACGTGCCTAAGATCTGACTGATACAGTGCCTTGTTCAGCTCTTCAGAGTTAGTCAGATTGCCATTATGAGCCAACACAATGCCATAAGGCGAGTTCACGTAGAACGGCTGACTTTCCGAGGTACTGGAAGACCCAGCTGTCGGGTAGCGAACATGGCCGATGCCAATATTGCCAGTCAGCCGCTGCATATGATTGATGCGAAATACATCACGCACCAGGCCATTGCTTTTGCGTAAATAAAAACGACCACCGTCTTCGGTTACAATGCCTGCGGCGTCCTGCCCCCGGTGCTGCAACACCGTTAATGCATCGTACAGTTGCTGGTTAACTGCAGAATCACTGACGATACCGACTATCCCGCACATGGTTTACTCACCTCCGACGGACAATATTGCATTGGATGCCCTGTTGATGTATTCACCGGTCCAACTGATCACCGGCTCAAAGAAAGGTACCAGCGTGGATTCCTGCCAGAACTGATCGAGTGCAAACAAGCGGCCAAGCGCCAATAAAGCCACCACGACAACCAGTCCTCGCAACAGTCCAAATACCATGCCCAGAACTCGATCCGTTCCGGTCAGCCCGGTCATACGGACAAATTCGCCGAGTAAATGATTGATCAAGGCGCCTACCACCAGGGTGGCGACAAACAATAGAGCGAAGGCTGCGGTATATCGCCAGGCTTCCGATTGAATCAACCCAGACAAAACCACAGCCAGCCTGTCGCTGAACAGGCGCGCAATAACGAGCGCTACGATCCAGGTAGCCAGAGACAGAGCTTCCTTGGTGAAGCCGCGCTTCAGGCTGATCAGGGAAGAAACAATAAGAATGACCAGAATGGTCCAGTCGATGGCAATCATAACGATCCTACTCTGAAATCGCGGGCATTCTAACAGACCCTCATCGATTGTGAACTGAGCCTGTTACAGCAGGTTCAAAGCTGTGCAGAGGGTCAAGGTTGATAGCGCACAACCAGTCCCTGAAGACCGGTTTCCTGCTTGATGGTTTCTTGTAACTGGCGTACACGCTCTATATCAGCATTGGGTCCGACCAAAACCTGAGTAAACACAGAGCCATCCGATAGCAATACTTCATTTACGTAGGTCGGGTATGACTGACCACGCAGTTGATCTCGCAGTTCAGCCGCTTTACTGCTGTCGCGGAAGCTCGCTACCTGCACACTCCAGGCACGGCCTTCGGGTATGTCAGGTGCGTCGGCGCCCGCGTTATTACTAGCAGGATACGGCGTCGGTTCAGTCGCCTGAGCCACCTCAGGTTCTGTTAGCGGTTCGGGCGGTTCACTGGGTAGCGCTGGCAACACATCGGCGACCGGTTCGGCAACCCGAATATGAGATAAGTCCGGGCGCTTGGGCTTGGGCGGGATACCGGTGATATTCTCGGGGATGCGACCGTTCCCGTCGAGTGCGACCGGCACAATCAGAAACACCAGAGCTAATATGACCAGTGCACCTACCAGGCGCTGCTGAATACGAACGTCCAAACCTTGCTCCACTTGAAACCTGAAAGATCAGTCGCGGTCAGCGCCTGCTCATTGCTGCAGTGCAGTCAGTGCCTCGGCTACCGTAAAAAAGGAACCGCATATCAGAATGGGCAATGACTGATCACCGCCACTCGCTGCGGTAACTGCAGCAGCGACAGAATCATAGCACTGGGCCCGGTCAACTGTCGCCCTGCCCTTCAATTCCCTGGCGGTTAGTCCATGGGGCACGGTTAGACTCGCCAGTGACCATTTAGCGGCCATGGGAGCCAAGGCGGAAGTAACCGCCTCGACGTCCTTATCGGCTAACATGCCAAGTATTATATGCCACCGGCGGTCGCCCAGACGTCTGGCGAGATAACGGGCGGCATGGGGGTTATGAGCAACATCCAATACCCAGTCTTGCTCCCGATATCGAATAGCCTGCAAGCGTCCCGCCGGTGTCACCGCATTGAACGCTGACAAGGTCTGTGCGTCCGAAATTTGAAAAGGCGACAACGCAAATGCCTGACGAGCGGTAACCAGATTTTCAGGCGGGACCGACGTGCTGACCTGCGCACTGGTCAGCCGATGCGGCCCGTCATTGGCTGACCACCACAGCACAGAACCAGCTACCCCGTGACTCATGCCAAGCGACCAGCATGGCGAGCCCAGCTCAGTGGCACGCGCAGCTACTGAGCTGGGCAAATCGTCACTGCCCAGAACTGCTGGTATGCCAGCCCTTAAAATTCCAGCTTTTTCGAAACCTATCCGGTTACGATCAGTACCCAGGAAGGCAGCATGATCGAGATCGACGGTCGTAATGACGGTCATGTCCGGATCAACCAGATTTACCGCATCCAGCCGCCCGCCCAGGCCAATTTCCAACACCCACACATCCAGATCTGCAGCCTGAAACACCACGAAAGCAGCCAGCGTTGTAAACTCGAAATAGGTCAGGCTAACGTCAGCTCGGGCGACGTCGACCTGTTCAAAAGCGGCAATGAGTGCTGCGTCGGACACCGGCGTAGTATCGATCTGGACTCGTTCATTAAAACGATGCAGATGGGGCGATGTATACAGCCCGACTCGACATCCGGCCTGAAGAGCAAGCTGGCGTAAGGTATCGCAGGTTGAGCCTTTGCCATTGGTACCAGCTACCGTGAACACGAAAGGCCGGTCGCCGGATGACGCCAATGGCAAGTCCAGACATAACGCGACCGCCCTGAGGCGGTCGAGTCCCATATCTATGGTCTGGCTGTGCAGATTTTCCAGATAAACCAGCCAGGTCGTGAGCGTTGAGTTAGGCTGCGGGCGCATGCATCAGCTTTTTCAGCATACCTGAAAGACGCGTTCGCAGTTCATGACGATGCACGATCATGTCGATAGCACCTTTCTCCAGCAAAAACTCACTGCGTTGAAATCCTTCGGGCAGTTGTTCACGAACCGTTTGCTCAATCACCCTTGGCCCTGCAAAACCGATCAACGCATTGGGTTCCGCTACGTTAATGTCTCCAAGCAGCGCCAACGATGCCGAAACGCCCCCAAAACAAGGATCCAGCATCACCGAGACGTAAGGGACACCGGCTTCGCGAAGCTTTTCGATCGCAGCACTGGTTTTTGCCATCTGCATCAATGAAAACAGAGCTTCCTGCATGCGTGCCCCGCCGGACGTTGCAAAGCAGATGAGCGGCCGGCGCTCTTCGAGCGCAATCCTGGCGGCCTGGACAAATTTCTCACCAACCACAGCGCCCATCGAACCGCCCATAAAATTGAAATCAAACGCTGCAATGACCACTGGCAAATCGTCCAGGGTACCCTTGATGGTCACCATGGCATCGTTCTCACCAGTGTTTTTCTGGGCAGCTGTAAGCCTGTCTTTATAGCGTTTGCCATCGCGGAACTTTAACCGGTCACGAGGCATAACGTCCTGTGCAAATTCTTCTTGGTCAGCTTCATCCAGAAACAAATCAATACGCCGTCGCGCACCAATACGCATGTGATGGTCACACTTGGGACAGACGTCCTGATTCCTTTCCAGCTCAGGGCGGTATAGAACCGCGCTGCATTTCGGGCATTTTTTCCAGAGCCCCTCAGGCACGGTAGAATGTTGACTCGTGCTCGACCGAATCAGTGAAGGTACTATTTTGTCCAGCCAGCTGCTCATCGCTTCCTCATCATCTGACGTAAGAAATATGAATTATGCGCGATCCATGGTGGTGCGCATATCACGCAACAACTTAGACACTTGTGAAGAAATTTCAATGGCTGATTCAGATTCCAGCTCTTCAATGGCACGAACCAGCACAGACCCAACGATAACCCCACTGCATATTTTGGCCACCCTGGCAGCTGTTTCACCATCGCGGATGCCAAAACCCACGCAGACCGGCAAGTCAGTATGTTGTTCTATCCAGCTCATGCGTTTGGCGACATCGTCGACATTGATCGTACTGGCTCCGGTAATACCCTTCAGCGATACGTAATAGATCCAGCCACTACTGCGCTTGCAAATGATCTTAAACCGCTCGTTAGTCGTTGTCGGTGTCACCAGATAAATAAGGTCCAGTCCAGCCGCCTGGGCATGAGGCACGATACCACCGCCCTCTTCGGGCGGCATATCAACCATCAGCAAGCCATCGACTCCGGCTTTGCGGGCTGCGGTTACAAAGGTTTCGTAACCCATCCACTCAACGGGGTTCAGATACCCCATTAACACTACTGGCGTATCACTGTTGGTCTTGCGGAACTCGGCGACAATGTCGAGTGTCTTGCGCAGTGACATACCATTGAGCACAGCCCGCTCATTAGCCCGCTGAATAGCAGGTCCGTCGGCCATTGGATCGGAAAAGGGCATACCCAACTCAATGATGTCAGCGCCTTGCTCGACCATGGCGTGCATCAGTGGCAGAGTCACCTCCGGACGTGGGTCCCCCGCAGTCACAAAGGGAATCAGGGCTTTACGCCCTTCAGATTTAAGGCGCTCAAAGGTAGCAGCGATAAGACTCATAATGATTCCTTGAAGGGATAGCGACACTGGACTCTGCGTTCACAGAGCCCTGTGTCGATCCTTAAATTGACAATCCATCCAATGCAGCCACGGTGTGTACGTCTTTGTCACCCCGGCCAGACAGGTTAACGATAATGCGCTTGCCCTTGCCCAGCGTTGTCGCCAGCTTTTTCGCATAGGCCACCGCATGTGCGGTTTCCAGAGCTGGCATTATACCTTCCGTCCGGGTCAGTTCGTGAAAGGCATCCAGCGCTTCGATATCGGTTATCGCAACGTACTGGGCTCGGCCCGAGTCTTTCAGCCATGCGTGCTCGGGTCCAACACCCGGGTAATCGAGACCCGCAGAGACCGAGTGAGTCGCGCTTATCTGACCATCTTCATTAGCCATGATATAAGTCCGGTTGCCATGCAACACACCGGGACGCCCCTTGCTGAGCGGCGCTGCGTGCTGATCTCCGTCAAGACCGTGGCCGCCAGCTTCAACACCGTAAATCTGGACGCTCTCGTCATTGAGGAATTCCCAGAACAAGCCGATGGCATTGGATCCGCCGCCAACGCAGGCTACGAGCGCATCCGGCAACTCACCTGTCTGCTCGAGAATCTGACGGCGAGCCTCCCGGCCGATTATGGCATTGAAATCACGCACCAGCGTGGGGTAAGGGTGCGGCCCGGCTACCGTACCAATAATGTAATACGTATCATCTACGTTGGTTACCCAGTCACGCATGGCCTCGTTCATGGCATCTTTCAGGGTACGCGACCCGGACATAACCGACACCACCTCGGCACCCAGCAAGCGCATCCGGTACACATTCAGTTTCTGCCGTTCTACATCCTCGGCACCCATATAGACAACACATTTGAGACCGAGCCGGGCTGCCACTGTGGCGGTTGCAACACCGTGCTGGCCAGCACCGGTTTCAGCGATCACACGTGGCTTGCCGCTATACTTTGCCAGCAAAGCCTGGCCAATTGTGTTGTTGATTTTATGAGCACCAGTATGGTTCAGATCTTCACGTTTGAGATAAATATCCGCGCCACCCCATTTTTCGGTTAGCCGCTCGGCAAGGTACAGCGGTGAAGGACGGCCAACATATTGCGCAAGATCATGATCAAACTGACGACGAAACTCGGGATCATCCTTGAGTTTCTCGTACATGGCAGACAATTCTTCCAATGCATCCATTAACGTTTCAGACGCAAAACGCCCGCCATAGGGACCAAAATGGCCAGTTGCATCCGGATGTGCGTGGTAGTCTTCGGTAATCGTTGTCATCTGTGATTTCTTCCCGCGTCGGCCAGGGTAACCTGGCGCATAAATTCACACATTTTTTCCGGTGATTTCAGACCTTTACCGGCCTCAATACCACCGCTGACGTCTACGCCCTGAGGTCTGATCGAACAGACAGCATCATTCACATTAGCCGGCGTGAGCCCCCCGGCTAACACTATACGGCGTCGCCATCGCTGTGGGATGAGTGTCCATTGAAAGGTTTCCCCGGTACCGCCTGGAACGCCCGCCTTATAAGCATCGAGAATCCAGCCATCAGCTTCCCGGTAACGTTCCAGATTGAGCTCCAGCTCACCAGCCTCCCTGACCCTCAGTGCTTTGATCCAGGGGCGGTTAAAACTGGCGCAAAACTCGGGCGACTCATTGCCATGAAATTGCAGAACATCCAGCGGTACCCGGCGCAAAACCTCATTGACCTGTTCAGCATCGGGATCTACGAACAGCCCTACCCGGTTGCAAAACAAACCGGCAGCCCTGGCTAGCGGCGCTGCTTGCTCTGCAGTCACAGCCCGAGGGCTTGGCGGATAAAACACCAAACCAATGGCATCCACGCCTAACTGGTAGGCTAGCTCAACATCGACAGGCCGTGTCATACCGCAGTACTTGATACGGGTACGGGGTAACGCGGATTGGTTAGGGGTAGAGTCCTGGCTCATGATCGGCTCCTGATAAAGTCACTACAGTCTACCAAAGGCCGGGGCCAGTCCCAATGCAATTGATGACAAAGATTCAATGCACAGAATGCAATACCGCCTAGCCTGGGCCGGTCTATACCGGCAGCAAGCCGGTAATACCGTCCAGAAAAGCCGGACCCGCTTCGCGCACGGGCAAATCATCCCGCTCATAGCCAGCGCGGACAAAATACAAGCCGGCCGCCGGTGCAGTATTGCCACCCAGGCTTCGATCCCGACCGGCCAATACCTCGGCAGCCCATTCAATGGGTTTGTCACCCCGGCCAATGGCCAGCAGCACCCCCATGATGTTGCGCACCATATGGTAGAGAAAGCCATTGGCCCTCACTTGCAGGACAATCAAACGGCCCTGGCGGACTAGGGTCAGCTCGCGCATCTCTTTAACCGGAGAATGCGCCTGACAATTGGACGCACGAAAAGCTGAGAAGTCATGTTCGCCAAGCAGCGATTCAGCTGCGGCCTGCATGCGGTCAAGGTCCAGGGGGCGTCGCTCCCAGGTCATGCCATCACGCAAAATACCACTGGGCATCGGGGCGTTGTAGACAACATAACGGTACGCCCGCTCGCGGGCAGAAAAGCGAGCATGGAAGCCAGTGTCAACGATCTGAGTCCATTGAACGCTGATGTCATTGGGCAGAATCGTATTGGTGCCCGAGGTCCAGCCATACTCTTTGCGAACGCTGGCGGTATCAAAATGGATGATCTGGTTGCTGGCATGCACACCGGCATCGGTGCGACCGGCCACAATCAGGTCGATCGGGTGATTGGCAACGCGAGCGATCGCATCGGTCAAAACAGCCTGAACCGTTGGCACGCCAGTCTTCTGGATTTGCCAGCCAAAGTAACCGGTACCCCGATACTCTATGCACATGGCAACCCTATGGGTGTGTTCAGCCTGTAAAAATGGAAATTGCTCAGTCATGGACCCAAAAAAAACGCCGCTCGGAGAACGGCGCAGTTTACAGGAATCAGGTCTGTTTGAAAGACCCCGGCCAAAACCGGGCTAGAGCTTATCCATCAATTCCTTAGCTTGCCGTTTTTGATCATCCGTGCCCTCGTTAGCGACTTCTTCAAGGATATCGCGAGCGCCATCCTTGCCATCCATCTCAATGTAGGCACGAGCCAAATCCAGCTTGGTACTGGCTTCGTCATTACCCGATAGAAAGTCGAACTCATCATCATCAAGCTCGGCCTCTCCAGGCAATGCATCTGCCAAATCCTGCAAAGCATCACGTGATGCCTGCTCGGAGGGAGCGTCCAATTCTGCGTCATCAGAGACGCTAGCGTCATCGAGTGCCGCGATCTCGGCATCAAAATCGATGTCACCATCTGTTTTCGGCAATTCTGACTTCGGCTCGATCGATGTTTCTTCTAAATCGAAATCCAGATCCAGATCAGGCGACAGTTCGTCCCCCTCAGTCTCTTCAAGCTCAAAATCCAGTCCGGAGGTTTCTGTCTCGCTATTGTCTCTGGCACCGGATTCAGTTTCGTTTAGCCCCAGCTCTTCCAGGTCAAAATCGAGACTGGCATCCGAATCATCAGTGTTCTCGGGCAAATCCAGGTCGTCAAGATCCAGACTGAAATCCAAATCACTGCTGGCTTCACTGCTCGGCGGGTCAAGTGTCACTGCTGACGATTTACGGTCAGCTGACTCCGCTTTGTCTGGATCAGACGGTTCGCGATTGTATTCAAAACTGTTGTCTGACTGCAAATCCTGCTCTAACTCATCCAGGGACGGATCGTCGTCACTGTCTGCACTCAAATCAGAGAAATCAAGGTCATCATCATCCAGCTCACTATCCATCGACTCATTGTTACCCAGCAACGGCATACGGCTGCGATACTCATTAGCCAAAAGCGTTTGCTCTGCTGACAAATTCAGTTTGCGCTCCAACTGGTCAAAAGCTGCGCTATTGCCGGTCTCGGCATACACCTCAAGCAGTTTCAGACCAATGTCTACACGGTCAGGCTGTTCGGCAAAGGCAGGCTTCAATTTTTCTTCAGCTTGCTCGTATTTTTGATAGGCCATGTACATTTCGGCTTCCATGACAGCGTCGTTGGTGGCGTCGCTGTCATCACCACCGAGGTCATCAAAGTCGTCATCGCTGTCGAACGATTCAAGCATGTCTTCATCAAAATTTTCATCGAACCCAGGCTCGGACTCAACGGCGCCAGCCTCATCAAGATCTACCAGGCTCTCATCACCCGACTTACTGTTACGGCTGCGCAGATAGAAGGGCAACAATAACAAAATAAGCAGTAACGCTGCCGCTGCGATCATATTCGCAATACTTGACATCACCCAATTTACGGCAGACTGAGTGTATTGCTGGACCCTCCCCATAAAGCCTGGTTCAGTGACAGGGGCAGACACCACTGGCTGAGGTTCGGGCGCAGGGGCTGGTTCAGGCTGAGCCTGTGTTTCCGGCTGTGACTGTGAAGTAGGGGTTGAACTACCTTCGGTCAGATCTCCAGAATCCTGCCCAGTAGCTGTTGCCTGTTCAGTAGCATCGGGTGCAGTCACTGACTGACCCGCGGCCGCACCGGCCGCCTGCTCAGCAAGCTGAGACTGAAACTGGGCAGCATCACCGCTTTGAATATTGATCATTTGTTCCATTATGGCGAGCTGCTCTTCCAGCTCCGCCACACGGCCTTGCAACTCATTGCGCTCACGTTCGAACTGGTCGGTCAGCTCACCCGCAATAGCCAGTTCATTTTGTAAACGCTCAATGTCACCGCGGTCACCTGTCTCGCCACCGGCGCTGGTGCCGTCAGCATCTTCAGCCGACACCTCCAGGTAGCCGTCAGGATCACGCTCATCGTCTTGCTGCGGCAATGCCGAGCTGGTCGATTCGGTCGCGGATAACTGAACGTCGTCGACATCTGCAGTCTGGGTCGCTCTGGATGTCGCGGGCAGCCCCTGATTCTGGCTCTGAACTTCGCGAATGGCTTCCTGGACACTGCGACTGGCCATTTGCTCTTCACTCGGAAACGTCAACACACTGCCCGCTTTGAGACGGTTAATGTTGCTGTTCAAGAAAGCATTGGGATTCACATCTTGCAGTGCCAGCATAACCTGCTGCATGTTGTAACCATCACGTCCCGGAACCCGCATGGCAATTGCCCAGAGCGTATCATTGCGCTGTACCCGGTATTCATTTCCGGCCAGGTCATCACGGCGTGGCTGAACGGTTGCTGGGACTGGCTCGCTGGTGTCACTGCCCTGGGATACAGTCGTCGTCGTGGTGATTTCGCGATTAACAGCGGGGGCCTGTGAGGCCGGATCAACAAACAGTGGCTCGCCAACAACACCGGAGTCAAAAACTGGCGGATCAAGCAGTACAGTAAACTCTTTGAGCAAGCGCCCGCCCGGCCAGTTCACCTCAACCAGAAAATTGAGAAAGGGTTCACGCACCGGCTGACTGGTGGCGAGCACGACAACCAGATTACCGGCCTCGTTTTCCTCAATCGAGAACTGAATATTGGACAAAAAGAAACTACGCTCGACGCCTGCGCGCGAAAACGCCTCATTGCTGGCAAGCGTCGGGATGATCTCCCCGGCGGTCAACCCCCGCAATTGCAACAGATCTATGTCCGCATCTAGCGGCTCATTCAAATTCGAATTGAGTTCAATATCACCCAATCCAAGCGCCTGCGCTACATTCGTAAACGCCAGCGCAGAAATTACTAATACAAGCGCTTGTTTTTTGAACATCGTCCTTTTCCCTTCCCTCAACCCTGATATCAATACCACAAAAGGCACCAATATATTGAAAAGGAGTTCGCTTTTGTATGGTCAGAGCGTTTCAATTCGAGAACTGGTTCTCAATTTTTACTTACACACCCAAATTCACGTTTTGAAAACTAGAAAGAACTTTCAAAACTCGTGCTAAGTATTATTGATAAAAGGATTTTTCGCAACACAAGGGGTTTTTTGTTATCGCTTTAATCACACTTTTCATCGATAAAATGTGAAAAGGCGATGCTGTAGCGTCGCCTTGCAATAAATAAGCACTTAAAATTAAACGAAAAATACTTTCGGACGGTACTCTGTCGTAGCCGACTTATCAGCCTGCCAGAACACCTCAGATTTTATGATTGAGTATCGCCAACATACGCCGAATAGGCTCTGCAGCCCCCCACAGCAGCTGATCACCGACCGTAAATGCCCCGAGGTACTCGTCACCCATAGCCAACTTACGCAGTCGACCTACGGGCACTGACATCGTGCCGGATACTTTTGCGGGTGTCAGTTCCTGCATGGTTTTTTCTCGTTCATTCGGGATTACCTTCACCCAGTCGTTAGCCGATGCCAGAATCGACTCAACGTCGCTGATTGGCACGTTTTTACGCAACTTGATGGTCATCGCCTGGCTGTGTGAACGCATGGCACCAACGCGAACACAGAGTCCGTCGATCGGTATCGGTGAATCACTTCGTCCCAGAATCTTGTTGGCTTCAACCTGAGCCTTCCATTCTTCCTTGCTCTGACCGGACGGCAAGGCTGAATCAATCCACGGAATCAGACTGCCCGCCAGCGGCACACCAAACTGGTCACAGGGGTAATCACTGCTGCGAATAAATTCAGAAACCTTTTTATCCAGCTCAAGGATCGCCGACGCCGGATCAGACAGAAATGGCTCTGATACGGAGTGAATCGCGCCCATTTGCTGCAACAATTCACGCATGTGCTTGGCGCCAGAACCAGACGCAGCCTGATAAGTCATCGGTGAGACCCATTCGATCAGATCATCACGAAACAACCCACCCAGCCCCATAAGCATCAGGCTGACCGTGCAGTTACCACCAACAAAGGTTTTGGTGCCAGCATCAATGGCACGATCAATTACCGAACGATTGACCGGATCAAGAGCGATCACCGAATCGTCTGCCATACGCAGAGTTGAGGCGGCATCGAGCCAGTAACCCTGCCAGCCGGTCTTGCGCAGCGGTGCAAAGACCTCACCGGTATAGCCTCCACCCTGACAGGTGATGATAACGTCACAGGCTGCTAAAGCGACGATGTCCGTCGCTTTCTCTAACCTTGCCGGACCCTGCCCGACATCCGGCGCCGCCTGGCCTGCCTGACTGGTCGTAAAAAAAACCGGCTCAATGTCTGCAAAATCGTTCTCTTCACGCATGCGCTGCATGAGCACCGAACCTACCATGCCACGCCAACCTACAAAACCGACCTTCATAGTCTTCCTCTCAATTTTCACACCCGGTTTTTGGCCTAAGCGTTACCTGTATTTGCGCTGACACCCTGTCGGAGGCGTCAGCGAGACCCGGCTCATCCGGGCTATAAAAATCTTTCCACCAGATTCAGTGACCCGATAATACGGCGACTACCGCATCGCCCATTGCCTCGGTAGAGGCTACAGCGTCGCCGCTGGCGGCAATATCGGCAGTGCGCAAGCCCTGGTCAAGCACGTCACTGACCGCGCGCTCAATCGCGTCAGCGGCCGACAGCTGCCCTAACGAATAACGCAACAGCATAGCAACCGACAAGATAGTCGCCAGCGGATTGGCAATACCCTGGCCGGCAATGTCCGGTGCGCTGCCATGAATTGGCTCATACATGCCCTTGCCGTGCGCATTGAGCGATGCCGAAGGCAACATCCCGATTGAGCCGGTCAACATGGCCGCACAATCAGATAATATATCGCCGAACATATTGCCGGTAACCATTACATCAAATTGCCTGGGCGCCCTCACCAGCTGCATTGCAGCGTTGTCGACGTACATGTGCGACAACTCGACATCCGGATACTCGACCGCCAGTTCCTTCATAACATTGCGCCACAACACAGTAACTTCAAGGACATTTGCCTTGTCAACTGAGCATAGCTTATTGCCGCGTTTGCGGGCAGCCTCAAAAGCGACCCGACCAATACGACGAATTTCCGTCTCATTGTAGCGATAGGTGTTGTAACCCTCCCGCTCGCCAGCGGCATTGATATGTTCGCCGCGTGGCTGACCAAAATAAATGCCACCGGTCAATTCGCGCACGATCAGAATGTCCAGTCCTGACACCACCTCAGGTTTGAGCGCACTGGCACTGGCCAGCTGCGGGTAGAGTATTGCCGGTCGCAAATTGGCGAATAACTCCAGCTCAGACCGCAGCCCCAGCAAACCCTTCTCCGGGCGCAGCGACATATCCAGCTGATCCCATTGCGGCCCCCCGACAGCACCCAGCAATACCGCATCGGCAGCCTTTGCTTTGGTCAGCGTTTCTTCCGGCAACGGCTTGCCCGTCGTTTCTATGGCAGCGCCTCCCACCAGCGCGTGATCCAGCGTCAGGGACAAGCCTTCACGCTCGGCCACGGCGTTCAACACACGCTCAGCCTGAGTAACAATTTCCGGACCGATACCGTCACCGGGCAAAACAAGGATCGATGCGTTTTTTTGTGCAATCATATTATTTCCTTACCGAATATGTCCGAATACCCAGGGGGTCTGCTGTTCGCGTCGAGTCTCATAGCGTCGAATCGCATCTGCATCCTGCAAGGTCAGACCAATATCGTCGAGGCCGTTTATCAGGCAATGCTTACGAAAAGAATTTACCTCAAAATCGTAATTCTTACCTTCAGGCGTGATCACCTGCTGGTTTTCAAGATCGATGGTCAAGCGATATCCTTCGCTGTCTGCCACTGCCTGAAACAGAGCCTCGACAGTGTCTTCTGACAAAACAATCGGCAACAAACCATTTTTGCAACAATTGTTGTAGAAAATATCAGCAAAACTCGGTGCAATAATCGCCCGAAAACCATAATCGTCAAGAGCCCAGGGCGCATGCTCCCGACTGGAACCACAGCCAAAATTCTTCCGGGTTAGCAGCACCTCAGCACCCGCATAGCGCGATTTATTTAACACAAACTCAGGGTTAAGCGGGCGCTGACTGCTATCCATACCCGGCTGACCTTCATCCAGATAACGCAACTGATCAAACAGATTAGGGCCAAAGCCGCTGCGCTTGATCGATTTGAGAAACTGTTTCGGAATGATCATGTCAGTATCGACATTGCTGCGATTCATGGGTGCAACCAGACCGGTTACCGTGGTGAATGGTTTCATGCAACACTCTCCTGCCAGGTACGAATATCAACAAAATGCCCTTTAATAGCGGCTGCCGCTGCCATGGCTGGGCTAACCAGATGGCTGCGCCCGCCAAAGCCCTGGCGACCTTCAAAATTGCGGTTCGAGGTCGAAGCACAATGCTCACCCTGACCGAGCTTGTCGGCGTTCATGGCCAAACACATGGAGCATCCGGGCTCGCGCCACTGAAAACCGGCTGCTTTGAAAATAGCATCCAGACCTTCGGCTTCTGCTTGCTGTTTAACCAGACCGGAGCCGGGGACGACCATCGCCTGCTTGATGCTGCTGGCAACGCTGTAGCCCTTCACGACCGCTGCCGCCGCCCGCAAATCCTCAATACGCGAATTGGTGCAGGAACCGATAAACACTCGATCAAGCTTAATTGACTCGATCGGTTGGTCGGCTTGCAGTCCCATGTATTCAAGCGCCCGAATAACACCTTTGCGACTGTCCTTATCGGTCACACCCTCCGGATTGGGCACCTTGGCGGTGATACCGGCCACCATTTCCGGAGAGGTTCCCCAGGAAACCTGAGGCTCTATATCCCCTGCCTGAAACAGAATCTCTTTATCGAACACGGCGTCATCATCGCTGACCAATGTGCGCCAGTGCTGCACGGCCTGTTCCCACATATCTTCTTTGGGTGCAAAGGGACGCCCTTTGAAGTAATCAATAGTGGTTTGATCCACGGCCACCATGCCAGCACGTGCCCCGGCCTCAATAGCCATGTTGCAGACCGTCATGCGGCCCTCCATGGACAGCGACCGAAATACCGACCCGGCAAATTCAATGGCGTAACCAGTGCCGCCAGCGGTGCCAATTTTTCCGATAATGTACAGAACCACATCCTTGGAAGTAATCCCCGGCGCCAACTCACCGTCGACCCGGATGCGTAGATTCTTCATTTTGCTCTGAATCAGACACTGGGTCGCCAGCACATGCTCGACTTCCGACGTACCGATACCAAAGGCCAGCGAACCCATGGCACCGTGAGTCGAGGTGTGAGAATCGCCACAGACAATGGTCATACCAGGCAAGGTTGCACCCTGCTCCGGGCCCACCACGTGCACAATCCCCTGATTGATGTCGTTCATGCTGAACTCACGTACACCAAAGGAGGTGCAATTGTCGTCCAGAGTGGTGACCTGGATACGCGAAATCTCATCCCGGATACCAGACACACCAGCCTGGCGCTCTGCCAGATCCGTAGACACATTGTGATCCGGTGTCGCCAGGTTGGTATCCAGCCGCCATGGCTTGCGACCTGCCAACCGCAAACCTTCAAAGGCCTGGGGTGAGGTAACTTCATGCAGTAGATGACGGTCGATATATATCAAAGCGGTGCCATCTTCGCGTTCGGATACTTTGTGAGCATCCCACAATTTGTCATACAAGGTCTTACCGGCCATGCCGTCCCCTCCTGTCCAGGAAATACCAGGCGTGTCCGACTGTCCGGCGGCCACCCGCATTTTCCAACTATTATTACGGTGTTTGTCTGATTTGCACAGTCTATGTAGACTGACCAATAATACAAATTTATTATTTTTATCTTTTCAATAACTATTTGGAATACAAATGGACCACCACAGCCTGGAAGCCTTTCTGGCCGTCGCCGAAACCAGCTCTTTCAGTCGAGCTGCCGAACGGCTGTTTCTGACTCAGCCTGCCATTTCCAAGCGTGTAGCCAATCTGGAACACTCATTGGGCGTACCTCTATTTGACCGTATTGGCAGGGATGTCTATCTCACTGAAAGCGGGCGTCTGCTGGTCGAAAGAGCTGGCAGGATTCTTGAGGACATTCGCGATGCACGGCTCGCGGTTAGCCAGGCTGGTAGCAATCAGGTCGGTCAACTGAGCATTGCCAGCAGTCATCATATTGGTTTGCACTACCTCGGGCCGTTGCTGCGGTCACTGACCGACCAGTTTCCGGAGGCGAAACTGGATGTGCAGTTTCTGGAATCCGAGCAAACCTTGCAGGCTATTGCCCGACGTGACCTGGAACTGGCTTTCATCACTCTGCCCATCAGTCTGCCCAGAGAGCTGCGCAAGGAAACTCTATGGACTGACGCGCTCGAGTTTGTGGTCAGCCCGGATCATCCTCTGACCCGACGCACAGGTAAAATCCGGCTCAATGAACTGGTGCATTTCAGAGCCATTCTGCCCGATGCCCAGACCACTACTTACCGGCTGATCGAACAAACCTTTCAGCGTCACCATCTGCCGCTGTCGAGAACCCTGGCGGTGAATTACCTGGAAACCATTCGCGCTCTGGTAGCCAGTGGTCTTGGCTGGAGTCTGTTGCCCCACCGATTGATCGATGATTCAGTACGGATACTGCACGTTGGCCAGGTCCAGTTGACGCGGCACCTCGGTGTTATCTGGCACCAGGGACGAACCTTGAGTCGCGGCGCCGAGGTGCTACTGGCGATTGCGCGCCAGACCAGCACCCCAGGCAACCAGCACCGCTAGCAGTCCGGCCATCAGGCCGGCCAGATGCGACTGCACGGCAATATCGCTGCGAATGAAATCGGCCACACCGCTTGCACCCACTCCATAGGGACCTTGAAGATTCTCAATGACGACTTTAACAACAAGCAGCAGGGCTACGCCCAGACGAATCCCGCTGTGATAATAGGGACTGCGCCACAAAGCCCAGCACAGCCAGCCATAGAGCAGGCCCGACAGGCCGGCATACTGACTGTAAGGCCCTAGAGCCAGCCACAGACTGCATGCTAGCCAGACCCAAATGAACACCCGCGTATCCTGACGCTGCCAGTGCCCCGGCATCAAAAGCAGCAGCAGGATAAGCCCGCCCTGATTCACCAGCCAATGAGACGGGTTTAGTTGCGCAACCCATGCCGTCAATGGGCGCCACAGTTCACCACTGGCAACAGCCAGACGCTGATAATCAAGCCACTCAGACACCCCAGCCAGTGAGCCAACCAGGGTAAGCACAGAGATCGCCAGCAGCACCCGACAGGACAGGGTTACCCTGTGTTGCCAACGTCGTGGTTGCGTTACCGCCATACTGCTCGCCTGTTCGCTGTTAATTGCAGTGCATCAGGGTAAACCGTCGCTTTGTCCCCGCAAAGTAGTTTTGCTGATCGGTCGAACCCAGTACACTGCCCCCTTTTCGTTCTCGACTGCCGATGGGAAGCTGGTTTAATGTGGTTTAAAAATGCTCGTGTGTATCGTTTCACTGAAACCTGGTCTGGCAACGAAGACCGGCTTAATGAACAACTGGCGCAGACCCCCTTTAACGGACTGACCGCCCTGCAGGAAAGTACGTTTGGCTGGGTTGCCCCTTTCAAAGACAGCCAGTTGTTGTGTGAAAAAGTGGGTGATCGTTTGTTCTTAACCGCTCAGGTACAGGAAAAAATACTGCCTGCCAGCGTCCTTAATGAACAGCTGGCTGAAAAAATCGATGCCGTTGAAGAAGCCGAAGGCCGACGTCCGGGTCGCAAGGAAAAAGAGGCGCTCAAGGAACAGCTGCGAGCCGAATTACTGCCCCGTGCCTTTCATAAAACACGCCGCACCAGCGCCTGGATCGACCTTAAACAGCAATGGCTGGTGGTCAACGCTGCCAGTGAAAAAAATGCCGATGATATGACGGCTAAACTGCGTGAAAGCATCGGCTCACTGCCGGTTATTCCAGTGGGCAAGTCAGTGGCCGGTAGCTCAGTGCTCACACAATGGTTTCAGCAACCACAAAGCCGCCCTGAAGGGACTGAGCTGCTTGAGGATCTGGAGTTGGTCATGACCGACGACCCCACGGTTAAGGCCAAATACCGCAACATGGATCTGGAGGCACCGGAGATCACCCACTCGCTGGACAGTGGCATGCGCATTCGCCAGATGGGCATCCTACTGAATGATCAGTGCCAGGCCGTTGTTGATGACAGCTTCACCCTGAAACGCCTTAAATTCACCGATACACTTATTGAACAAAGCGGTGACTCGGACGATCCACGCACTGACGCACTGTTGATGTCGGATGCATTAACCGACTGGTTGGTCAAACTGGCACCTCAATGGCATACAAGCGGCATCTGATTGAAAAATGAGCTACTGTACCGGAATGTAAAAGGTGTAAAGTGACACTGATCAAACAACGGCCATCAAGGTCTGGATGTGCCGTTTAACCCAATGGCAGGAGGGAACCATGACAGTGAAGGCATTGGCTTCATCAACAGCTCGCGTCAGAGCAAGTTTCCGCAGTATTGTGCGCTCGAAGGGAGTATCAGCCAGCAGGCCGACAGTGCGAGGCCACGGCAGACGATGGATAGCAGCCTGCTTGTGCTTGCTCAGTCTCGGCGCACTGGCCGAAAGTCGCATCGAAGTAAAGGAAACCTTCTACCGGTTAACCCGAGCTGACGGGGAAACGGCCTTTATCCGAAGCGAAATTACCGACGCTCGGCCCGGGGATTTGCTTGAACTTCAGGTCGAAGCTGTCAATGCCGGCAACGGTACCCTGACTGACCTGTTGCTGGTCAACACCGTACCCACCGGTGGTGCACAATTAATAGATGGATCGTTCTCATTGGACGGGCGAGAGGGTGAGTTTCGTCTGTCCCGCAATGGCGAAACATTTTTTCCGGCCGACGTCGCCATGCCGGCGGCCGAGATTGGTTACGTCCAATGGCTGATTTACAGCCTACCAGCCGGTGAGCGGGCAGTGTTGAGCTACCGGCTACGCGTCCCCAGGGCGGGTGAATAATCGGTCTGGCTGTCGTGACCGTCACGTTTTCAATCTGCCGACGGCTTGCCCGCGCCCTATTTATTGCAGCGTTGACCGATTTATTTGTTGTAACCGGCTGAAGCAGTCCTTGAGGGCTGCTTCGAATTCACCCTCGATTTTTTCCCGCTGCTGATCCTGCCGATGTCTTTGGGCCGGAGTCAGGTCTTTGCGCGCCTGATGGGTATCAAAATGGTGCACCTGGTCGAACATCTGATCCAGCACCTGATACTGCTGACGCTCAACCTGCGATAAATCCAGTGAATCGAGCAAAATTTTGCAACGAATCGTCGCCTCTGTCAGGTTTAGATCCTGCTCCAGTACATTGGTTGAAATGATTTCCAGGCTTTGCAGGACGAACGCATGGCGCTCCTCGGTTTTCTTGTCATAAGCAGCCTGCTGCTGCTCACGCTCACGTTGCTGTTGACGCACCTGGTGCTGTAAACGCCACGCAATGGCCGCCAGTACAACAATGATGATCACCGCTGCAAGGACCAGAAAATATAGGATCCAACTGTTCATTTGGCTCTCTCAGTATTGTGTGTGTGTGAGAATGATACGTTAACCATCGATATCTGAATCACCAGACTGATCGATACCCTGCTCGTCGTGCCTATTGGCTGCTGGCTGTTGCCACTCTTCGGTTTGATCGCTGCGCCTGACGTCATCTTTAGACAGTATATTCAGCGTCTCTTCGGTTTCGCTCCAGAGAATCACCAGATCGCCTTTCAGAACTCTGGCGCGGGCTACTGGGACAGCATCATCAATACCCCCCTCGACCAGACCCCAGTCTTCGCCCTGACGCATCAGCCATTCACGAACGATTTTATCCAGGGTTTCCGGTGGCAACTGATCGGCCGGGATGATCATAGCCGCGCACGTCCGAAAGCCAGCTCGTGTTCCCACTCACAATGCACGCTAAGATCCTCACTGGGCGCATGGTAAGCACCCGGGCTATCCCATTGAAAGATATGGTTGCCGGACAGCTCGGTTTCAAGGTGCACTGTGGCTGACACCCAGAACATCTGCTTGAGCAACTGCTCGAACTTGTCGATCCACGCCTCCCAGTGATATTCGACAGCCTGATAACTGGCGGCAAAGTGAATCACCTGAGTCTGATAAGTACCCTGTTCCGACTCCTCAGTCGGAATGGAAAACATACTGGTGGTTAGGTAAGGAAAACTGTCCAGATCGGTCAGGCTCAGAATGGCATCACAATTGACCAGCCGACTGTTCAGCAAAAAGCGCGTGTCGTTGGATGCAACATCGCGAATAACGCCGTACACCAGAGTTTCCTGATCCATACTAGCTACCCTTCCCCGGCGCGACGCTATTCTGCCGTTGCAGTTTAACCGGCAGTAACTGATCAACCCAGCCGATTACTGCCATAAGTGATGTTCCCTGAGAACCTCAAGAAAACCGGCTTCGTCGATCACCAGCACTTCCAGCTCGGCAGCCTTCTTTAACTTGCTGCCCGCACCCGGCCCGGCAACCAGGCAATGCGTTTTTGCAGAGACACTGCCGGCAACCCTGGCACCCAGCCGTTGCAGATAATCTTTTGCCTCGTCCCGGCTTAACGCTTCCAGCTTGCCAGTCACCACCCAGGACTGACCAGACAATGGCAGGGTGTCGGACTGCGGCGCCGGATCGGGCCAGGTCAAACCCAGACTCACCAGTCGCTCAATCTCAAATCGATTGTTGGGCTCCTCAAAAAAATGCCGGACATGCGTCGCCACCTTCGGGCCAACATCATCGACTTCAAGCAAGACGTCCTCAGACGCACTCCAGAGCCTCTCTAGCGTTGCAAAGTGTTGAGCCAGGTTCGCTGCTGTCGTGACACCGACCTCGCGAATACCCAGTGCATACAGAAAACGGGGTAAGGTGGTTGCCTTTGCCGCCGCTATTGCCAAAATGACATTGCTTGCCGACTTCTCACCCATCCGGTCGAGTTGTTCCAGCTGCTGCGCCGTGAGTTCGAAGATATCCGCCGGTGTGTGCAACAAGCCCTTGTCGATCAGCGTATCTATCAGCTTCACACCCAACCCTTCTATGTCCAGTGCACGGCGTGAAACAAAGTGTTTGAGTGCCTCGCGACGCTGGGCATCACAATGGATACCACCGGTGCATCGGGACACCGCCTCGCCTTCCACTCGCTCTACCGCAGACCCACAAACCGGACAGTGCGAAGGCAGTAAAACCGGCCGAGCATCGGAAGGCCGTTGCTCGACAACGACACGGACCACCTGAGGAATAACATCACCGGCCCGGCGAACAATAACCGTATCTCCACTATGTACGCCAATGCGCTCCACTTCATCCATGTTATGTAAAGTCGCATTACTGACCGTTACGCCCCCCACAAAGACCGGCTCCAGTCGAGCCACCGGTGTCAGTGCACCGGTCCTTCCGACCTGAAACTCGACATCCAGCAGACGGGTTATTTCTTCCTGCGCCGGAAATTTGCGGGCAATGGCCCAACGCGGTGCCCGAGACACAAACCCCAAGCGTTGTTGCTGCTGAAAACTGTTGACCTTATAGACAATGCCGTCGATCTCATAAGGCAAGCCATCACGCTGATCCTCTAACCGCTGATAATAGGCCAACATCTCGTCAAGACCGCTCACAACCTGACTTTCAGCGTTGATTTTCAACCCCCAGGAAGCCAGTGCGGTCAGCGTTTCGAAATGCGTTGCTGGTAGCTGACCAGCGTCGACGCGACCCACCGAATAACAACACATTTCGAGTGGTCGTTTGGCGGTAAGCTCGGGATCAAGTTGTCGCAAACTGCCAGATGCAGCATTGCGCGGGTTCACAAATACCTTGTCACCCTGCTCTAGGGCAAGGTCGTTCATTCGCGCGAATCCGGCACGGGGCATATATATTTCGCCGCGCACTTCGAGCACACCGGGCCAGCCTTCGCCGCGCAGAGTAAGGGGTATGCTGCGAATGGTGCGAACGTTAGCGGTGATGTTTTCTCCGGTACTGCCGTCGCCCCGCGTCGCCCCGCGCACCAGGCGCCCCTGCTCATAAAGCAGACTGACGGCAATGCCATCGAGCTTGGGTTCACAGGCAAGCTCCAAAGCGTCAGAGGTATTCATCCGCTCCTGCAGGCGCCGGTAAAACGCGGCCATATCCTCATTACTAAAGGCATTGTCGAGGGACAACATGGGCACATCATGTTGCACCTGACTGAAACCCGACTGTGGCTGCCCCCCTACTCGTTGGGTCGGGGAATCATCCCGCACCCAGTCGGGGTGGTCAGTTTCAATGAGCTTAAGTGACTGCATTAGCCGGTCATACTCGGCATCGGGCAGGCTGGACTCGTTCAGTACATAGTATTCATAGTCCAACTGACGAATGCGCTCGATCAATCGCTGATACTCGGTACGAGCTTGATCGATATGTGCCTGAACGTCGGTCATGCTGGCAACTTGATCATTCATGGGCCTGAATCAACTGGGCTCGGGCAAAATTGCGCAGTCGTTCCCGGTAGTGTTCGACGCGTTGCGGGGTCACCGTGCTGTGTTCTTCGTCAAGCAGGTCTGCCTCCAGATTTTTACTGAGGTAAGCCGCCATTTCATACATGTGATCGAAGGACGTCATCAGGTCTGCCCGCAACGGTAATTGCATGAACAAGGTGACACCGGGCATGGTGGTCTGATCCATTGAATCCGGATTCAGCGTGCCCGGCTGAACACAATTGGCCAGACTGAATTCCATCTGACCCAGTGGATTCCGATAGTGAAAAATATCCAGCGGACCAAAACGCAGCCCGGCTCGCAGCAGCAGTTCAAGTAAATCACCACCCGCGATCTCGCCTTTTTCACGAGCCATGACATGCATGATGACAAGCTCCTCAACCGGACGAGTGTCTTCCATGTATTCACCGTTGACCTCGCTCATTGCCGCTGACGCAGTCGCTGCATCAGATTCAGGTTCAGACTCTGGCTCGTAACCGGAATCGGCCCCATCTGTCTCATGAGAAGCAGCTTGGTCACCTTTGCGGTGATCAGGGGTCTCCTGTAATGGCTGTGAATCGGCTTCGGTCACGTCACTCTGGCTGGGCCCGGAATCACCGGCCTGTACTACACTATCGTCGGGCGCTTCTGGCTGACTGTCTTGGTTTTTCGCAACCGTATCCGTTGCCCTAACCGATTTGGCGTCTTCGTCATCAACAGCGCTGAAATGCCAGTCTTCGTCCCAGGATTCAACATCATCTCTAGCCGATATCGGTCGGTTAGCGTCGGCTTTAGGCGGCGCGGCATGGGCCCGCTCCGGCTGATGACTATGCTGCTGAGAATCCTGTTCCCGCTCAAAATCCAGCGGCTGTTGCTCCGCGTTTTGAGTCACCGGCTCTGGCTCATCGGACTCGAATTCCGGTTCGCTATCGACCGAATCCATCAACATCGGAACTCGCTCGCGCAGGTTCAACTTGGAACTGAGAAACTCACGCTCCTGTTCAGTCATATCGCGCACGCGCGCTCCGCCATTGGGCAATTCACGCGCCAGCTCAGCTTTTTTCTTTTCCTCTTCCGGATCTCGACCAAGATCCGTCACCGGACGTCTTGGCTTGGGTTTACGCAGCCTCATACGGCGTATCCCGTCCCAGAGGATCAGGGAAATAAGCACAATACCCAGTATGACCAGTACGTCTCGCAATTCCATTCGCTTGCCCCCGTCACATGGCTGCCAGTTCGGCAGCCTCCTCAACATTCACTGAAACCAGGCGCGACACACCCGGCTCATTCATGGTGACACCCATCAACTGATGCGCCATTTCCATCGCAATTTTATTGTGAGTAATGTAGATAAACTGTACGTGTTCGGCCATAGCCTCCACCAATTTTGAATAACGCCCGACGTTGGCATCGTCCAACGGCGCGTCGACTTCATCCAGCATACAGAACGGCGCTGGGTTAAGCCGGAAAATACTGAACACCAGGGCAATGGCGGTCAACGCCTTTTCACCCCCTGACAATAAATGAATGGTACTGTTTCGTTTGCCCGGTGGTCGGGCCATAATGGCGACCCCGGTATCTAACAAATCCTCACCAGTAAGTTCCAGATAGGCATGACCGCCGCCAAAAACCTTCGGAAACAATTCTTGCAAGCCCTGGTTCACCCGATCAAAGGTATCCTTGAACCGGGCCCGGGTTTCCCGGTCGATCTTGCGAATCGCATTTTCCAGCGTCTCCAGTGCTCGTTGCAAGTCCTGATCCTGCTCATCCAGGTATCGTTTACGCTCACTTTGCGTCTGACACTCCTCGATCGCCGCCAGGTTGATCGGTCCCAAACGCTGGATCTTTGCGGCCAGCCGTTCCAGGTTTTCTTCCCACTGGGGCTCACTGGCGTCTTCAGGCAAATTGGCAATCACAGTGTCCAGATCAAAGTGTTGCTCGGCTAATTGCTCAGCCAGAGTTGCGCGCCGGGTAATCTGTGTCTGAGCCGCCATTTTATGCTGTTCAAGCTCTGTTCGAACCGACATCGCTTGCTGCTCGGCCACCACTCGCTGCTGCTCCAGAGAGCGCATGTCAGCATCACTGCCTTCCATCAAAGAACGCTTTTCCTGCAACGATTCTTCCAGTTCCAGGCGTGCTTCGAGTTTAATTTCCAGGGTTTCCCGCAAATCGTCCAGCGGGTCCTGACGGTCGTCCATCTGCGCTTTCAGTCGTTCCAGTCGCTCTGCGGCCCGCTCTTTTTGCTGCGCTGCCCGCTCCAGGGACCCCACCAGGGAATTAACCTCAGTCTGCAACCCCTGTTGCTTCAATTGCATCTGATGCAGCGCATCCCGCGCCTGGCGCAGGCTGTCACGTTTTTCATCCAATGTGATGCGCTGGTCCTCACGCTCGGCCATCAGTGTCTCACGTTCATCGACATCTTCTTCCATCGAGTCCAGTGATTGCTGCAATTCTGCGCGGTCCATGGCAAGTGATTCACGCTCCTCGCCCATCTGGACTTCGACCTCTTTAATATCGGCATTCAACCGTACCCGTCGTTCACGCATTTGTTCAGCCTGAACCCGGCGACCACTGAGCTCCGACTTGGCGTCCGCCAATTGGCGTGACAACAGCTGGTTGTCTCGCTGAATCTGCTCGCGCTCCTCCTCGATCGCGTTCTGTCGCATCAGTGCGCTGTTCAGGCTGACGTCCAGATCTTCCTCGACCGCCTCCAGCTCGTCCAGCTCCTCGATCAGTGATTCCAGCTCCTGTTGCTGAGTGAGCAAACCATCGGCTTCGCCCTCGCCACGCTTGACGCGCAGCCAATTGTGACTGATCCAGACACCCTCACGAGTAATCAGGCTTTCATGAGAGGCAAGGCCGTCGCGTCGCGCCAGAGCATCATCGAGGCTGTCGGCTGTCTGCACCGACGCCAGCCAGGGCGATAAATCGCGGTCGCAGTTAACCTTGCTTAGCAAAGACTCGCCAGAGGCCAGTACGGTTGTTGCTCGCTCGGCCGACAACAGCGTCAGAGTACCATCCTGAAACCGATTGACTGCGCCGCTGACCGACGCCAGCGAATCGATACCAATGGCTTGTAACCGATCACCCAGGACAGCCTCAACTGCCGCTTCCCAGCCCGGTTCAACACTCAATTCCTGCGCCAGCCGACGTGCTTCGCGCATCTGTTGGCTGGCCAGCCAATCGCGCACTCCCTGAGATTCATCACCCAGGGCAGCTTTGATCAGCGCTTCCAGTGTCGCCTTTCGGCCCTGTTTCTGTTGCAACTGCTGGCGCACTTCATCGTGCCTTCGACGCTTGCTATCGACCTGCTCACGACTCTGTTGCTGCTGATCGGCCAGTTCGTCTATTCGTTCCTGAACCTGTTGTGCACTCTGTTCTAACTCATCCGTCTGGTCGATCAGGGCTTCCAGGTTTTCCGCCTCCGGATCCGCCTCGATCTGATCGCGTTCGCGGTACAGGGTTTCCTGCCGGCGATGCAACTGCTCTACCACACGTTCCAGATGCTGGATGCGAGACTGGGCAACGTCAGCCTGCCGTTTGGGTCCCTGAGCATTCTGGTTAAATTGGTCCCAACGGCTTTGCCAGTCCTGTTGGCGCTGTTCCAGTTCGGCCAGAGCCTCGCTAGCCAGGGCCACCTGTTCCTCGGTGGCCTCGAGCTCCGGCGCGAGCATTTCCAACAACTCACGGGCTTCTTCGACGCGATCACGGTCAGACTGGCTGGCGCTGGTGGCTTCCTGCAGTGTCCGTTCAGCATCCTGAATGTCCTGGACTAGCTGATGACTTTGTTCCTGGCGGTGCTGCATGGTCTGTTCAAACCGGGCGATTTCATTACCCAGCTGATAATACTGAGCCTGAACGTCATTGAACGCCTCTGTCGCGCTATGATGGGCTTCTCGCAGCGCTTCTATGTCGGCGTCAATGCGTCGTTGCTCGGTGACAAAGCCTTCGTAACGGGTCTCGAATTGCGCAATGCGCATATCCTGTTCGGCAACTTCCCGGTCTAGGCCTTGCCAGCGCACAGCAGCCAGCTGAGCTCGAGCGGTACGTTCTTCCTGTTTGAATTCCTTGTACTTCTCTGCCGACTGGGCCTGACGATGCAGATGCTGGAGCTGGCGTTCAAGTTCTTCACGAATATCCGTCAGCCGTTCAAGGTTTTCGCGGGTGCGTCGCATCCGGTTTTCAGTCTCGCGTCGGCGTTCCTTGTATCGCGAAATACCGGCCGCTTCCTCGATGGTATGGCGCAAATCGTCAGGCTTGGCTTCGATCAACCGGGAAATCATGCCCTGTTCGATGATGGCGTAGCTGCGAGCACCGAGACCGGTACCCAAAAACAGATCGGTGACGTCTTTGCGGCGGCATTTTGTACCATTCAGGAAATACGTCGACTGACCATCACGGGTCACACGACGCCGGATAGAGATTTCAGCAAAGGCGGCATACTCGCCTTTCAGGCTATGATCAGCGTTATCAAACACCAGTTCGACAGAGCACTGGCCAACCGGCTTGCGAGCATTACTGCCATTGAAGATCACATCGGTCATCGACTCGCCACGCAGATGTTTGGCGGAAGACTCCCCCATTACCCAGCGCACGGCATCAATGGTATTGGATTTACCACAGCCATTCGGGCCAACAATAGCCGACAAATTTGTAGGGAACGGAATGGTAGTCGGGTCGACAAAGGATTTGAACCCGGCCATTTTGATGCTTTTCAATCGCATAAGGCGATATCAGTCCCTGGCATTGGCGGGCCAGGCGTAATGCCGGCCCCTGATACAAAACAATGCTGTCGATTCTAGCGTCAATCGCGGCGGGTTGAAACCGTCTCCCGGCGTGGATTTTTATTGCCAGATCAAGGACTTACATTTCACTGTGAAATATTAACCCGGTTACCGGAAAAACAGACTCCGGTCCACGGCTATACTCAGGGTTGTTTGACCTGCAGCTCAACAGAGATGGCACTGCTATCTGTCAGATCCAGCGTCACCGGTTCAGCGACCCAGTCACCTGCGGCCGGGTCGGCAACACCCTGAAATGAGACCCTCGCCGACACTTCGACCCGGGACTGACCACTCAATCCGCCCATACCACCCATCGCATCGGCGTCGGTCAGTACCAGCCGCTGAGCACCGGAAGACACCGGTATTCGCTTCACGACCAGTGGCATACGTCCACCTTCCGGACGGGCGAACACGAACAGCACCGCCGTTTCCGGCAATCCTTCCCAGGCAGAAGGCAAATTAACGCTGACATCAATACTGGGGCCAACATTGGCCTGGTAGTCGATACCCTGCTCGCTCAATGCCGTCTGCGACCGACTGATGAATTCGTCAATGAGGCGGGTATCAGCAGCTTCTCCGGCAAGGCGTTTGAGACGAGTCCAGTAATCGATCGAAGCACGATATTCTTCCAGCTCAAACGTCAGGCGCCCGGCAAATCCCAACGCCAGGGTATTCTGGGCATTATATTCCAGCGCCTCACGGAACCGCTCAAGAGCCGGACCGGCCTGTTCCTGAGCCCAATAAGTCTGTCCCAGATAAGCCAAAATCATCGATTCATCCTCGACATTTCGGGCACCGCTACGCAACAAAGTCAGAACACGCTCGAAGGTGGGCTGGGCCCGGTTATATTGACCGAGTTCCATTTGCATGTTGGCGAGTCGAAACCAACCCTCCATATCCTCAGGCTGGTCCTGCAACAAGGCTTCATAACCATCCAGAGTTTTCAGCAGCTGGGCCTCGCTCGGATTTTGCGTTGTTGCCAGGTCGATGAAATCTTTGCGTACCTCGACCGCATCTGCTGTACCCCAGAAGCCATATAAACCCCAGGCCGCCAGGATCATTGCAACACCACTGCCAATCACCATTGCCATCGGCATACCCCGACCTGGATGGGTATCACGCTGTTTGCGGGTATCTTCCAGTAAGGCGTGTTCGGTTTCAGACTTGAACTGCTGATAGTCGATGTCTTCAAGCTCACCGCCTTCGTGCTGCTCATGGAGTGCCTGCAATCGGGCCTTGTGAATGTCTATCGACTCGGTAACGGAATCCCGTTCCACGCTGTCACTACGGCGCACTGCCATGGCTCCAATAAATAACAGAGCCATCAACAACAATGAGCTAAATACAAAGAAAGTCATGTAGATGTAGAATCCTTATCGAGCAGAGAATCAATACGAGCGCGATCATCTTTGCTGATCTCGCCCAGCCCGGACAAACCTGAACGACGAGACAACCAGATAACCGCAACAGCACCCAATAACAGCGCCAGGGCGGGACCCAGCCACAACCAGACGGTGCCCCAGTTCAGACGCGGGTTATAGATCACAAATTCAGTATAACGATCAATCATGTAATCCTTGACCTGATCGTTGCTGTAACCCAGATGCAGCAACTCATAGGTTTTGTTCCGCATATCTTCAGAAATAGGCGCGTTAGATCCGGCAATGTTCTGATTCGGACATTTGGTACAACGCAACTGTTCCGTCAAGACAAGGTATCTCTCGCGCAACTCATCATTATCAAAAATCAGCATTTCTTGCTCGGCAACCGCACTCAACGGTACCAAAAGCAAAACGCAGCTGATCAGCCATTTATTCCATCGCATCGTAAACCGCCTTTAACTTGCCTTCCCACAAAGCAGAATCAATGGGTCCCTGAAACCGATGTCTTATGATGCCAGCTGAATCGACAAAAAAGGTTTCAGGCGCCCCGGTAACACCCAACTCAAAACCAAGATCTCCATTGGGATCAAACACATCGATCTCATAGGGATTGGCATAGTCACGCAGCCAGTCTAATGCCAACTGACGGTCATCCTTGTAATTGACACCAATGATGCGCACACCTTCGCTGGCCAGACTGTTCAGATAAGGATGTTCATATTTGCAGGAAGGACACCAGGTCGCCCAGAAATTCATCAGGTAAGGATCACCATCCAGGCTGTCCTGGGTCAGCATGAGCTGGCTGTCGCTGACATCAGTCAACCTGAAGTCAGGCATGACATCGCCTTCCCTCGCCGAATCCATTTCCTGTGGGTCTACACCGGTTAATAATGCAAACCCAAACAAGCCAACAAGTGCAGCGATAACAGCCAGTGGTAAAAACATAATCAAGCGTTTGGTCATGGTCACCCTCCGACTTTTTTGAAGTAACGCCTGTCCAGAACGGCGACCACACCACCGATGGCCATAAAGATAGCACCCAACCAGATCCAGCGAACAAAGGGCTTGACCTGCAGCCGCATCGACCAAATCTGGCGATTTTCATCAAGGGGTTCGGCCATCGACACGTAGAGGTCACGAAACAGCCGGCCGTCAATACCGGCTTCAGTCATGGTGTTTGACTGAACCGTATAATACTTTTTCTCCGGCAGCAGCGAGGTGATCTGACGACCATCCCGATACACTGCCAGAACGCCTTCTTCGCTCCTGTAATTCGGTCCGTCTACGAGTCGTGTACCAAGATATTCAAATTCATAATTACCCATTTCAACTCGGTCGCCAGGTGCCATGCGGTAGTCTCGGGTCACTTCATAATTAGAAACCAGCACCACGCCGATCACCATGAACACTATCCCCAGATGCGCCAGCCACATACCCCAGAACCCGCCTCCGGCACGCGCCAGTGCACGCAAGGGTTTGCTGGCATGGCGAACACGATCCAGCAACAGCCGTATCAGCCCCGCAAGCAGCCAGAACGCCAGTGACAGACCCAGCCAAACCTGCCAGTGAAAGGTCCCAGACACTGCCCAGGGCAGCACCAGACCAGCGACAACGGCAACAGGGATACCTACTTTCAGCTGCATCGACAGGTCTTCACCGGGGTGACGCTTCCAGCGCAGCAACTGCCCAATAGCGACCAGCGACAACAAAAACACCATAAAGAAATTAAACATGGCGTTAAAATAGGGTGCTCCGACCGATATTTTGCGCAAATTCAAAGCATCAAAAAGCAGTGGGAAGAGTGTACCCAGTAACACCATAAAGGCGATAACGACTAGAATAATGTTATTGAACTGCAAGAATGTCTCACGCGAGAGTAACTTGTACTCGCCGGACACTTTGATCTCTGAGGCACGCAAGGCATACAACAATAAAGAGCCGCCAATGGTCAGCAACAGAATCAACAAAATGAAGACGCCACGCTCAGGATCCGTCGCAAACGCATGCACACTGGTCAGAACGCCACTGCGCACCAGAAAGGTACCCAGCAAGCTGAATGAGAACGCCATTATAGCCAGCAAAAGAGTCCATGATTTGAACAGATTTCGCTTTTCCGTGACGGCCTGAGAGTGAATCAGGGCAGTACCAATAAGCCAGGGCATAAAGGATGCGTTTTCAACCGGATCCCAGAACCACCAGCCACCCCAGCCAAGCTCGTAATAAGCCCACCAGCTCCCCAATGCAATACCGATGGTCAGGAACGACCAGGCGACGTTCGTCCAGGGTCTTGACCATCTCACCCAGCCGGCGTCAAATCGTCTGGTAATCAGCGCCGCGATCGCAAAGGCGAAGGCCACAGAAAACCCGACATAACCCATGTAAAGCATCGGAGGATGCAAAATCAGTCCAATGTCCTGCAGCAGCGGATTCAGATCAGCTCCGTCACCCGGTGGAATAGGCAACAATCGGTCAAAAGGATTGGATGTTTCAAGCAGAAATAACAGAAAGGCAAAGGCTATAATGCCCATCACACCCAACACGGCGCTTTTAAGCTCCAGTGACAGACTGCGCGCAAAAAAACTGACTGCAGCAGCCCAGCCGGCAAGCATCAGAATCCACAACAACATGGACCCCTCATGATTGCCCCAGGTTGCCGATAGTTTGTAAAACCACGGCAACAGAGTATTGGAGTTCTCCGTCACGATGCGCACTGAAAAGTCATCGTTCAAAAAACTTGCGACCAGTAAACCAAAACCGATACTGAGGAAAAAAAACAAACCCCAGGTCCAGAACGGTGCTGACCTCTGGTAACCGGGGTGGCCGGAGACCACACCATAAAGTGGCATGGTAGCAAGACCGATAGCCATCAAGAACCCCAGGATCAGAGCGAACTGTCCAAATTCCGGTATCATATAACTCCTCAGTATCCGTAGTTGCTGCTATCGTAGCCAGTCGCGTTGCTTTGGCTGCTGGCTGACGCCTGTTCTGCACGCTCAAGAGCATCGGCTACTTCAACTGGCATATAGGTTTCATCGTGTCTGGCGAGCACTTCGCTGGCTATCACTATGCCGGCGTCGTTAAGCTTTCCGGTCGCCACCACACCGTCTCCTTCACGGAACAGATCCGGCAGTATTCCGTTGTATTCAATGGTCACATCTTCGGAAAAGTCGGTTACCACGAATCGCACCTTTAATGTGTCGCCTTCCCGTTTTACCGAGCCTTCCCGCACCATACCCCCGGCCCGTATCTGACGGTCAACAGGCGCCTCACCCCTGGCAATATCCGAGGGCGAATAAAAGAAATTCATGTTTTGCCCGAGGGCAAACAGAACCAGTAAAACCGTAGCCGCGACACCACCGGTACCCAGTAAAATCAGCATCAATCGTTGTTTACGTTTTGGATTCATCGTTGCTCCCGCCGCAGCCGGCGTTTGTGATCAGTAATCAGACGCTGACGCATCATCCGTGGGCTGATGATATTGAACGCAATGACAGCAGCCCCGACAGCATAGGCAGACCAGACATAAAACCCGTGATCGCCCATGGCAAAAAATGCCGTAACCGAGTCAAAAGCGCCCATTATTGACCTCCTACAAAGCGATTCAGTTCTTCTTCAACCCAGCGCGACTTGCGCTCCCGCTGTAAAATTTCGAGCCGGGTGCGCATCAGCACCCAGGCCATACTCGCCAGATAAAATCCGACAATGGCCATCAGAAACGGGATCAGCATGCTTATGTGCATGGGCGGTGCTTCAGTGAACTTCAGTGTTGCTGGCTGATGCAGCGTATTCCACCAGTCTACCGAGAATTTGATGATGGGCAGATTCACTACGCCGACCAAGGCGAGAATCGCCGTTGCACGATCCCCGCTTTCCGGTCGTTCCATGGCGTTGTGCAACGCCCAGAGTCCCAAATAGAGCAATAACAGTACCAGCATGGACGTTAACCGGGCGTCCCATTCCCACCAGGTACCCCAGGTTGGCTTACCCCAAATAGACCCGGTAACAAGTGCCAGCAAGGCCATACTCGCCCCGACCGGGATACATTGTTTAGCCACAAAAAACGCCAGTTTTATTTTCCAGACCAGGCCAATCAAACCCAGCACCGCGATAGCGGCATAAATGGCTTGCGACAAAAACGCAGCCGGAACATGGATAAAAATGATGCGATAGCTGTTGCCCTGCAGGCGTTCAACGGGCGCAAACACCAGACCCCATATCAGAGCAGCAGCAATGATCAGTGTCGCCGCCCAGCCTAGCCAGAAACTCCATGGCTGACTCATGGTGTAAAACCACTTGGGTGACGACCATTTGTTAAACCACCTGACAAAGGCTTGCCACATGCTAGGGATACTCCTACTGCCCGGAATTAACGGTCAGCTTGTTCGAATTCAATCGCCCACCGCAATGCGCAGGGCGGCAACGGTCAACAGCGGTGCCAGTGCAAGCGACCCGGTCGTCATTGCTGCCAGCATGGCAAGCTGAGCGAGCCAGGGTAACCCTTCCGTCAGTGCCTGAACGGACCCGGTACCAAAAATAATAACCGGCACAAACAACGGCATAATGAGTAAGGTCAACAACAGTCCGCCTTTTCTCAAGCCAACCGTTAACGCCGCTCCTATACTGCCCATCAAGCTTAAACTCAAGGTGCCTAACGCCAGCGACAGCATCAATAATGGTATTGCTGAGCCGGGTAGCCCCAACATCACTGACAGTAACGGGGACATCAGCGTTAGCGGCAAACCGGTCACCAGCCAGTGCGCCCAGACTTTACACAGCACCAGTATCGTTGGCGGTGAAGAGGCCATCAGCATCTGTTCCAGCGACCCATCTTCGAAGTCACTTCGAAACAGTAAGTCGAGTGACAATAAATTAGCCAGTAAGGCCCCGACCCATAAAACGCCAGGCGCCATCTGCGACAAACGCGTCATGTCCGGGGTCACCCCGAGTGGAAACAAGATGACAACGATCAAGAAAAACAACAGTGGATTCGCAAGGTCTGAACGACGTCGGTAAGCCAACTGCAATTCCCGTCGCAGTAACGCTCTGATCAGTGGCACCGTGGTCATACTGCCGCCCCCAGATCCAGTGTGCGAACCGTATGGCTGTCCAGTCCGTGGTGGCTAGTCAGAATTACGCTGCCTCCGGCCCCGGCGAACGCCAGAATACGAGCTTTCAGCTTGTCGACGGCTTCCACATCCAGGGCTGTCAGTGGTTCATCCAACACCCAGGCCCGCACCAGATCGAAGGGTAGGTACAGACGTGCCAGTGCCACTCGGCGCTGCTGCCCGGCCGACAATTGATGGCTGGGTACATCTTCGTAACCGCGCAATCCAACTGTGTCAAGCGCATCCCAGATCAACGACTCCGGCAAATTAATACCGTGCAACGCCAGTGCATAAGCGACATTTTCGAGCGGTGATTGTAACAACGTAACGGCAGGCCTATGGGCGATATACCAAATCTTTTCATTGGGTACTTCAGTGGCTTCGGCGGTATCGGGGAACCAGCAAATGTCACCATCTACGACCGAACTGATGCCGACCAGCCGGCGCATCAACGTTGTTTTACCAGCACCATTGGGACCGGTTATATGCAGGATCTCACCGTTTGCCACATCAAACGACAAATCTTGAAAAAGATGCCGGTCATCACGCTCGCAATTCAGTCCCGTTGCGGACAACAGTCGGGCCATGGTCAGTCTCGAAAAAAAGGTCTCAGGATTATACCCACTCAGAGACCGGAATACGAAAGACCGGTTGCTGACAAAAGCGCGATAACCTTCAGTCTGTGATCTTTAAGCCGTTAACCTGTTTATGCCCGGACGCTCGGCTGGTATTTCCCACCGACCGGGGTATGGTAAGTCTTACAGGCCCATTCGGACTGATTAATGGCAGGCATAGAGCGCAGCGACGCAATAAAGCGTCCCACAGACAGTACGCTTACACCGCGAACCCTGGATCGTAACAGCGAGCCTGTGCTGCGCATTCCCGCAGACAGCATAGACGCCTTGCGCCCATCACTGCCGGCGATTGCAGTCGTGGTAGAGCAAACGGTCATGGGCAGCCGCGATAAACCCCTGTATGACCTGGTGTTGTCGCTCAACCAGCAGTGGGTAAAAGTCCAGAGTGAGCGCCCCTTTCCACCTGGCACTGTGCTGATGGTAGAGGCCACACCTGACAATCAGCTTCGAGTGCTGCCCCGCGTCGACCCGGTGCAGCTCAACCAGATGATGCAGGCTTCCCTGCAATTTTGGCAGGCACACTCGCTGCCCCGAGCTCATACCACGCAGATGCCTGCCTTGCCGGCTATGGCAGCGTTAAGTGCTCTGGTCGGCGATGCTCCGCAACTGCAAGCTCTGATCCAGTGGCTTACCCAGACACCGCCACTGTCAGCCCGCAATGTGGCTCAATGGATGCAAGAATTCAGTCCGCTGGCCAGACTGCAGCCAATGCTGTCAAACCTGCCATCGACGCCGACAATGCCCGGTGCTACCGGCCTGACCGCTCCGACATCATCAACGTCGATCAGCTCCGCCACGGCCGTGCAGACGCTGTTACCTTTGTTGAACAGCCTGGCCCGGTCGAACCCGACAACAGCCACGCTGCCCAACACCGGGCACCCGATGAATCCCGGCACAGCCCTGGTGATTATGTCTGTACTACCCGGCGCTACTGCATTACCAGCAACAGCGGTTGTGCTCAACGCCGCGTTAACCAGCACCGGAACCCAGGCTCAGGGGGCTAATGGCTCGGCTCCAGCGACAACAAATCCAGCGACCAACACGGCGCCTCCAGCAACGTCGATTATGACCGGCCAGAACAGCAGTCCTATGCCTTTGATACTGGTGGTGTTGCCCGGTTCGCAGGCACAGCTGGCTTCATCTCCACTGGCTCTGTTGCAGAACCCAGCTGTGGCAACAAACCAGACCGGAGCCAAACAACCGCAAGCGCCGACAGACGCCCTCGGTTCGGGAGTACAGCCGACCGCCGCTGGCCAAGGCGGCGCCAACCCGGCAAATACTGGCCAGCCATCATTATTAGTCCAATCTATGGTCAGCACGCTACCCTCTCCGACCGAGGGCAGCATTAAAACAGGCAACGAAAACTCGAGGGAAATTCCACTTGAGATCCGCTTGTCACAATGGCTTGCGGTTCTGGACAGTCGCATTCGCCAGCATCCGGCCAGCTTGCAACAGGCACTGGCCCAGCAGGCACAAAAGCTGCTCAGCACGCCCACCCCTGGTTACGCGCCAGGCGTTAACGTACAGATGTCAGGTACACCCCAGCCTGGGCTGTCACAGGAAAGCCTGCACCCTCTGCTGCAACTGCGAACACTGCTTGAGGGGATGCAGGGCAAGCTCCAGAATAACGCCATTCAACAATCGCTGGGCGCCCTCGCTCAACCCGACGCACCGGGCGTTCAGCAACTGAGCATCCCAATGATCTGGCTAGGACCGAATCACTGGCTGAATATGGAGTGGTGGCAGGAAAAATCACAGTCATCGTCTGACAGTGAAAGCAGCGCTTCCAAGCGCAAATGGCGTTTCAGATTGTTCTTCGAACTACCGCCGCTGGCTCCTTTGTGCGCTGATCTGCACTGGTCACCCGAGCACACAGACCTAATTTTCTGGTCACAGGACCAGGGAACGCTTGGCGTCATTCATAGCCACATGGACAAACTGGAGCAATGGACGCAAGGGCTCGGCGAGCGCTCAATGCACACCCGCCATGGTATGCCTCCTAAAAAAACCACCCCTGAACCCGATCAATTCAAACCGTTGGTAGACATTCGCACATGACCGATTCCGAACAATCCAGCAACAAGGCCGCAGCTCTGGAATACAAGGGGCAGAAAACGCCCATTGTCAGCGCACTGGGGACCGATACAGTCGCCGATGAAATCGTTGCGCTGGCAAAAAAACACGACGTTCCAATCTATAAAGACGAAGACCTGGTTAACATACTGACCCGCCTCAACAGCGGCCAGGACATCCCACCTGCACTCTATGAATGGGTGGCAGGTATCCTTGCCTTCTCCTTCTTCCTGCGCGATACGGTACCGGATGGATTTTCCCCGACCGCCACTCGGTCGGCTTATCAGAAAGTAAGAGAGGCTTACTCTGGTTCCGATGCCGGGGAGTAGCAGCAGGCTCCAGATTCAGCTGAAAGATGAAAAAGTCACCAACTGTCAGAGAAACGTCCGACGATCAGTCAATTTCACTGGCGCAGCCATCAGGGATGTCGATGGCTGTCGGTCAGGAGCTGCGGTCCACCGATACCAGATGACGCACCCTCACGCCCTTGGGCAAAAGCATTAATCGCTCGTTGATCCAGTCCAGCAGTACCGGAAAATGATCGACCCTGGCGTCGTCGTGGATCAGCAGGGATTGAGCACTGTAGTTTCTTACATTGCCGTCGCGCTTACCCAGCACCCAAAGACGGCCGTTATGGGTACCCAGCTCGCGCATGAATTCACGCACATCAGCAACATGATCCGTATAGCCACCATTGCGACGCGCCAAATAGAGGCTGGGTGGCCAATCCAGATGCCTGGCGGCGTTTGAGTAATCGAATTCAGTCTCATCATCGGACACCCAGGGACCATCCGACCAGCGCAGAAAATCACGATACAAAGCCAGGTATTCAGGCTCGGGTCCCTGACCCAGCCAGCGCATGGGAACTGCTCCTTTAACCACGCCGAGCGCCGGTAGCAGTGACCGGGAAATGAAACGTCCAAGCGGTGAATGTCGTACGCCCCCCAGACTGTCATTTCGCCGCGTGCCCAGGTGAATCATTCCGAGCACTCCGGGTCGAACCCCCGGCTCACGCGCATAGGCCGAGGCCAGCAACACCCCACCAAACCCCTGTCCTATCAGAAAAATAGGCAGACCATTCGCCTGGCGGCGAGCTTCAGCCAGCAACCGGGGCATGTCTTCCTGGATAATCAGGTTGGCGCTGTGCTCGAGCCGACGACTGAGGTGCGGCCAACTTTGACCATGACCAATCAGATCAGGAACCAGGCAATGAAACCCCATATCAGCCAAATACTGCGCCAAACCATGTCCCTGATGACAAAACACGTCACCCCGGTTACCCAGACCATGTATAAGGATCACCAGCGCTTGTGGCTGTTCTGGCAAAAACTGGCGCACGAACAACTGACCACCCTGCCAGGTAGGCACTTTCAGGCGATATTCCTTAATGCCGTGTTTCATTCATCAAGACCCTGTTGCCATTGTTTTTCCAATCGTTTCGCGGACACCGGAACCCGGGTACCGAGTGTCTGAGCGAACAGAGAAATCCGATACTCTTCGAGCAACCAGCGAAACTCGGACAAGGCAGTACTGACCATCTGTTGTTCGATTAAAGTCGCCTGTTTACTCCGGTAGCGTTGCCAGAACCCAGCCAGTTCATCGACCAGAAACTGTTCGCGGGCTGGCACACCACCAGCCCGGTTCAGGCGCCGGTCGGCACCGTCCAGATACCGTGGCAGCTCGGCAAACCAGTCAACAGGCGTCGCACTGACAAACCCAGGATAGACTAACTGATCGAGTTGCCCTGCCATATCAGCGTAAATGAAAGCAGTAGCAAAGCTCACTCGCCCTTTTAGTTGTTTACGAACCTTGTGATGACCTTGCAGTACATCATGCACCTGTTGCGCCAGTTGTTCACCCTGCCCGACCAACTCGCCACGCCCGGCTTCAATCCAGGCGTCAAAATCGGCCCGGTTTCGCGGTAACGCCGCTCCCCTGTCCAGCGTTCTGAGCAGCGTTGCCCAAAGCATATCCTGACGCAACGGCTCGGCTTTGCCATAGGGAGCAAACAACAGGGCCGACTCCTTAAAGCCCGGCAAGCGTTTCGCCAGATAACTCAACGGTTGCTCCAACCGAAACCAGGCCAGGCGCAACAGGCCCTGTCGATGCAGCTGCACGGCCCAGGGCTGCTGAGTAAATGTCTCAATAGCAACCGCGTTGACTTTGTCGACCAGAGCCGGAAATACATCGACCTGAATGCCAGCCTGCCGGCGGTGCTCGACGTCGGGAAGCTCCCCAAACGACCAGTCAGTGAAGTGCTCTGGCCCCTTGCCAGTCTCTTTGGTTTTACCGGTGTTGGAGCGATCTTTGGCCGCCTGTGCATTAGCAGGCGACTTCAATGCATCCAGATCCCGACCTTTGGCAACGGTCTTTCCAGCGTCATCGACCACATTAAAGCGATACCGGTGATGTAACGCTAACTTGTTACTCTGCCATTCTTCCTGGGGTACGCGAATACCGGTCATGCGAAACAGCCGCTCGGTAATAGCTTTGGTCAGCGGCGTATCGTCCGGTGTCAGACTGTTGAGCAGGGCGTCCGCAAAATCGGGTACCGGCACAAAGTTGCGTCGGTAAGATTTGGGCAGCGACTTGATCAGTGCAATGATTTTGTCGCGCAGCATCCCCGGCACCAGCCATTCCAGCCGGCCAGCCGGTAATTGGGCCAACGCACCAGCAGGCACGGTCATGGTCACGCCGTCAGCCTCTGTGCCCGGTTCGAACTGATACTTCAGCGGCAGCTTCATCCGACCGATGGTGATAAAATCCGGGTACTGCTGAACGGTTACCTGATCGGCTGAATGCTGCATCAGTGCTTCGGGAGTCAGATCGAGTGCATCCTGTTCCTGCTGTTTCAGCCAGGCATGAAAGCCGGCGGCGTTGACTACCTCGGCCGGAATGCGCTGATCGTAAAACGCGACCAACTGATCATCATCAACTAGAATATCGCGTCGGCGGGCTTTATCTTCGAGGTCGGTTACTTCAGCCAGCATGGCCCGGTTGTGCTCAAAAAATGTCGCTTTTGTCTGGAACTCGCCCTCGACCAGCGCCGAACGAATAAAGATATCGCGCGCCAATGGCGGATCAATCGCGCCAAAATGAATGGGTCGCTGCGCAACAATAGGCAGGCCATAGAGCATCAGTGTTTCTTTCGCAACAACCTGGCCGCGCTTTTTCTCCCAGTGAGGATCGGTATAATTGCGTTTCACCAGGTGCATCGCCAGCGATTCCAGCCAGGCCGGTTCAATACGCGCCACCGTGCGCGCAAAGACCTGAGTGGTCTCCACCAGCTCAGCCGCCATCAACCACTTTGGCCCTTTGCGAGACAACGCCGAGGAAGGATGAATGCGGCACTGCCGACCCCTTGCTGCCGTGTAAATTTTATCTTCTTTGAACGCTGCAATCTGAGATAACAAGCCAGATGCCAGCGCTTTGTGTACTTGCTCATAGCTGGCCGGGTTATCGTTCAGGCGAAAGCCAAGCGATTTGGTCAGCAAGTGCAACTGACGATGAATATCCCGCCATTCGCGCATGCGCAGATAATTCAGAAACTGGGCTTTGCAAAACTTGCGCAGCTGACCCTGGCTCAGCGTTTGACGCTGCTCTTCATATCGCTGCCACAGGTTCCAGTACGCTAGAAAGTCAGAGTCTTTGTCCTTGTCCGGAGCGTGTTTCTCGGTGGCGGCCTGTTGCTTGTCTTGGGGGCGCTCGCGCGGATCCGGTATCGACAAGGCCGCCGCGATCACCAATACTTCATCGAGGGATTTCTGCCGACTGGCCTCGATCACCATTCGGCCCAGACGCGGGTCAACCGGCAATCGGGCCAGCTCTTTCCCAAGCGGTGTCAGATGGCCCTTATCAGTCACCGCAGCGAGCTCGGTCAGCAAGGTGTAGCCGTCCCGAATCATAGGTTTGTCTGGCGGTTCCAGAAACGGAAAGTCCTCGACGTTACCCAGCCGCATATGCAGCATCTGCAAAATAACCGAAGCCAGGTTGGTGCGCAAAATTTCCGGGTCTGTAAATGCGGGGCGCTGCTCAAAGTCTTCTTCATCAAACAGTCGAATGCAGAGTCCCGGCGCAATACGACCACAACGACCAGCCCGCTGATTGGCCGACGCCTGCGAGATTGGCTCTATTGGCAAACGCTGGATTTTAGAGCGGTAACTGTAACGACTGATGCGCACCAGGCCACTGTCAATCACGTAGTGAATGCCCGGAACAGTCAGCGACGTTTCCGCGACATTGGTCGACAACACGATACGCCGACCACTGTGACTGGCAAATATCCGTTGTTGTTCGGTGGGACTCAAGCGGGCGTAAAGCGGCAACAATTCGGTATGGCGCAGCTGCGCTCGCTTAAGGGTGTTAAAGGTCTCGCGAATGTCCCGCTCACCCGGCAAAAACACCAGTATATCACCGCCCGTGTCCGCCGTTTTCCCGGCACGCTCGCGCTGCTCAATTTCTTCAACAGCATTGAGAATGGCCCCGGGTAGATCCGATGCGTAGTCGTCCTCGTCCGGACTCATCGGCCGGTACAAATAATCAACCGGGTAACTGCGCCCGGCAACCTCAATCACCGGGGCCTTATCAAAATGCTCGGAAAAACGATCAACGTCGATGGTGGCCGAGGTTATAATCAGCTTCAGATCCGCACGACGTACCAACAATTGCTTCAGGTAGCCCAGCAAAAAGTCGATGTTCAGACTTCGTTCATGGGCTTCATCGATGATCAGGGTGTCGTATTTATTGAGGAACGGATCCTGCTGAATTTCGTTAAGCAAAATACCGTCTGTCATCAGTTTAATCAGCGTGTCATCACTGGACTGATCAGTAAACCGAACCTGATACCCGACCTGTTGTCCCAGCTCAACATTCAGTTCTTCAGCTAAACGCACTGCAACCGATCTCGCCGCCAGGCGCCGGGGCTGGGTGTGGCCGATCATACCCGCCCGGCCAAGCCCCGACTGCAGGCAAAGCTTGGGAATCTGAGTGGTTTTCCCCGACCCGGTTTCACCGGCAATCACCACTACCTGATGGGCCGCTATGGCCGCGAGAATATCGTCTGCTCGCTCGGAAACTGGCAGCGTTTCATTTAATCGAATGCTCGGTAGACGCTCCCCCCGTGCCACATAGTCCTGGCGGGAACGGTTGAAAGCTTTTTCGATGGCAGCAACCAGAGAGGGTGAAACGCTGCCTTTGTTGAGTTGTTGTCGCCAGGTTTTGCAACGTTGAACCAGATAGTGACGGTCACGCACCAGACATTGGGTCAGGTTTTGCTGAACCATATCAGGTGTAAATTCAATACTCGGTGTCGTGGTGGCGGGCATGCATGGACCTGTGGAACTAATAACACTAAAAAGACGAAAAACACGGGAGACGCAACACAGTTGGGACGTAAAACATGAGGAGACGCGGGACATGAAAAGACGGAAAATACGACGCTCCATGTCTTCCGTGCTTTGCGTCTTTAACTGTTTTGCGTCTTTAAATGTTCAATGTCAGTCAAAAGTTCAACGTCCGCTACTGGTTAAAACTCCCTATAGTCTACGTCTTTCAATGTCTTACGTCAGTCCCTGTCCTGCGTATTTCAGTGTCCTGCGACTTTCCCTGTCCCGCGTCTTTTAACTTTCCTGGTCCCTTAACTCACGGCGCAGTACCTTGCCAACGTTTGTTTTTGGCAACTCATCACGGAATACAAACTGTTTGGGAACCTTGTAACCGGTGAGGCTTTCGCGGCAGAAGTCTGACAGTTCTTTTTCATCAACCGGTCCATTGGTCACCACAAACACCTTGACAGCTTCGCCGGTCTTTTCACTGGGAACGCCAACCGCGGCGCATTCGACCACTTTTGGATGGCTTGATAAAACCTCTTCGATTTCATTCGGATAGACGTTAAAACCGGATACCACAATCATGTCTTTCTTACGGTCGACAATTTTCAGGTAACCGTCTTTTTGCAGCACGGCGATGTCGCCGGTTTTCAGAAAGCCTTCTTCGTCGATGGTCTTGGCCGTATCGTCCGGGCGGTTCCAGTAGCCTTTCATGACTTGCGGACCACGAACCTGAAGCTCCCCTGCCTCATCAAAACCGAGCAACTTACCTTCGTCGTCAGCGATGCGCACATCGGTATCGGGCGCTGGAATACCAATCGTACCCAATTGCTGATGACCCGCCGGATTGAACGAAATAACCGGTGAGGATTCAGTCATGCCGTACCCCTCTGAGATCGGACAACCGGTGACTTCCTCCCAGCGCTCAGCGGCCGATCGGGTCAGCGCCATACCACCGGAGATGGTCAGCTTCAGCGCACTGAAATCGATATTCTTGAAGTCTTCATTGTTCATCAGCGCGACAAACAAGGTATTCAGCCCGGCGAATCCGGTAAAACGGTGCTTATTCAGCTCTTTGACAAAGCCCGGAATATCGCGCGGATTTGGAATCAGCAGGTTGTGATTACCGGTCAGCATGATGGTCATGCAGTTCACGGTAAATGCATAAATATGATACAGCGGCAGCGGCGCAACAAAGGTTTCCTTGCCATCGCTCAACGTCAACTTGAAGAACTCGTAGCACTGCAGCATATTGGCAATCAGGTTACGGTTAGTCAGCATGGCGCCTTTGGCAACACCGGTGGTACCCCCGGTATACTGAAGAATAATGGTGTCATCGTGTGCCATCGGTGTGCGTTTGTAACTCTTGGTACTGCCTTTTTGCAACGCGGCGCGGAAAGAACCAACCTTACTGGCGTCGTAGGCGGGCACCATTTTCTTGACCACCTTGACTACGGTGTTTACCAGCATTCGCTTCAAACCGGGGTGCAAATCGGCAATTTCAGTCACAATAATTCGCTGGACAGGCGTTTTAGGTTGAACCCGAATCGCTTGTGCAGCCATGCCAGCATAAACAACCAGCGCCTTGGCACCGGAATCGTTCATCTGGTGTTCCAATTCGCGATCCGTATACAGAGGGTTGGTGTTTACCACAACCAGGCCAGCACGCAGTGCACCAAATACGGCAATCGGGTATTGCAGGATATTGGGCAACTGCACCGCAATACGATCACCGGGCTGCAAATCGGTATCGTTCTGCAGATAGGCGGCAAAATTAGCCGATAAACGATCGATGTCTGCATAGCTCAGCGTTTGCCCCATGCAGGTGTAGGCCGGTTTGTCGGCGAACTCCTTCGTCTTCTGATCAAACAGATCGAGAACTGTATCGTAGGCTTTCGGGTCGATCGAAGTGCTCATGCCACCGGGGTATTGCGTATGGGTATAGACGTCGCTCATAGACACTCCTGCTCATTATTATTGTTAAAGCCGTCGAAGGAAGCGTAAACGATAGGCACCGTATACTGCGAATCTTTCAAACGCTTGTTTTAATCCCTGAGCCGATTGTCTCTTTTTTAAAGCCTTAAATTCAACACTTTAATGAGTAAAGCGCACAGTCAGTGAAAGATCTGTGACCAAATAGCGCTAACAGACAACGGATAAGATGACTTGTGCCCGGCGTTCAGTGGTCGCCACCCTGCTCTTTAGCAGGTTGTTGAAAAAGGCTTCCTGCCTTTTCCAAAACACGCAAAGAAAAATGTGATTTTTACTTTTCTCACGAAATCAACGACTTACCAGTCGCCGATTTCGCCAGAACATCCATGTCCTGGTAGCAGGCGCTTAAATTCTGCGAATTACAACAGCCTGTTAGCAGCCTCAACATGGCTATTGGTCCGCTTTGGCGCCCGGGTATGAACCACCCAGGGGCTTTCACCATCGACAAATAACCGGCACTCTCCCGGCGCCATCACCTGCCAGGCCTCGTTATCGGTTAGTGGTCGGGTTGCAATCACAGTAACAATGTCTGTTTCAGTCGTTACCGCTGAAAAATCGACGGTGACATCCTCATCAGCCAGGTGAGCCGTGCCAAAGGGGGCTCGTCGGGTTATCCAGCACAGCTTGGTTGAACAGAATGTTAATAGGGCGTGACCATCCGATAGCAACAGGTTGAATACCCCCATCGCATTAAGCTGTTCAGCCCGGTCTGCAACAAAGGCCGCCCAGGTTGACTGATCGGGTGGTTCTGAGAATGCTTTCTGCAGGCCATCCAGTAGCCAGCAAAAGGCCCGTTCACTGTCTGTATCGCCAATTGGCTGGAAACGGTCACACGCCAGTTGCCCCGGTTGCTCAAGTTGCCCGTTATGAGCGTAGGTCCAGGCACGTCCCCAGAGCTCACGCTGAAACGGGTGCGTGTTTTCCAGTCGTATATCGCCCACATTAGCCTGTCGAATATGGCTAACAACAATGCGGCTTTTGATCGGATAATCACGCAGAAAACGGGCTATGGCTGAATCTGAGCTAGGCAGGTAATCCTTGAATTCGCGCACGCCACCGTGCTCGTAAAAGGCAATACCCCAACCGTCGCGATGAGGACCGGCATCCCCACCGCGGCGCACCAGCCCGGTAAAACTGAAACAAATATCGGTAGGCACATTGGCACTCATGCCAAGTAATTCACACATTCTGGGGTACCCGCGCTGAAACTCAAATCCATGGTCAGACGAGTCCGACTGGGTCGGTCCAAACGCCGTCAATAACTCAACGTTTGGGGGTTTCGTCTTCTGTTTTCTGATCGGAGTCGTCTTCATCCAGATTCAGGTTCTCCGGATCAGATAAACCGTCTTCGAGATTGCTGATGTCGAACAAATCATCATCTTCGGCATCGAGACCGTCATTCGGATTCTCCTCACCATTCAGTTCGCCCCAGACGTCCTGATCCAGCGACCGTGTATCGAGGCTGTCTTCCATACTCACCCGCGGTGCTTCCGTCTGCGCAGGTGGCGACGGCTCGTCGTCGTTGTCAAACACGTCATCTACCAGCGGCGCATCCTCAGTCGCATCATAATCTGCTGAGCCAGAATCTTCATCACTGGCTTCATCAAGGCTTTGCTCGTCAAAATCGGCTGTAATATCAGGCCCGCCCAGTTCGTTCAACGCTTCATCGGCCAGGCCCTCATCTTCAGCCAGCAAGTCTTCAGTTTCACCTTTGCTGCGCTGATCGAGCCGCCGATAGATCATGAAAAAAGCACCCAAAATCAACAGACCTGGCAAACTGAACAACGCATAGCGCAGCCAGGAAACTGGTTCAGTTTCAACCGGAGGCGGCGGGATAACCTCTGGCACTGCTGCCGGATTATTGACCGGAGTCTGGACGCTGAGCTCGTCAAATACTGGCATGGGTTCTTTGACAAAAGCCGGTTCAGAGGCGGAGGCCGGTTCAGCAGCAGGCATCGCATCCGGGTTTAGAATACGAGGTGTGCCGGCCGCGACGGGCAAATTCAATTCGACCGGTGCCACACCAAAGCGGGCTACCGGGCGCCCATTAATCTGAGCATCACCCGTCAGCGTTAGTAGGTATTGGCCAGCAGGCATATCCGCGGCGAGATCGAGAAAAAAGTAGCCTGTAGGGTGGCTCTGCAAAGCGCGCTCACTGTTGGCCGGACCATCAATACTCACCCGCAAGTTGGTTTGTTCAAATATAAGATCGCGACTTGCCGGATAGAGCCGCCATTGCACACCCTGATCGGTCACCAGCACTTCTGACAACAATGCCGGACGGTTCACTACCGTCTTGCGAATCTGGCGCTGAAAGGTGCCAGCATCAACAGTTACCTCCAGTTCAATAGTCGACCCGCCAAACAGGTTGGGAACCTGAGCTTTCAGCTGGCGTCCGTCCCAGCGCAGGCCATCTGCCAACTCGCCATTAATTCGTAATTGGGGGATCATGATCGCAGTCAGTTCCTCAGGCACTGCATCTGCGTTGGCATCGGCCACACCCAGTTCAATGTTCAGCGGCTGGTCTTGCAAAACCACGTTACCGGCCGGGTGCATCCAGTAAAGGTTGACGTCCGACACCACCTGAATGCGACTGTCTTCATTGATATCACCCAACACGTCCCAGCGTCCGGCCATCGGATCCGTCGTTGTAATCAGACTGTAGCCCTGACCCTGCAGCCAACGCTGCGAGCCCGGACTGGTCAGGGAATTTATGGTTCCATCCGGCTGGCGCAATTCAATCTGTCCGGTATCGTGCATAACCAGCGCGGTCAGCTCAGTGACCTGACTGTCCACCGTGAATTGGCGGCCGTCGAACGGCAACTCATTGCCAGGACTGACATTGGACAGCACCCGAACAATAAAGGATTGCATTTGCTCCGGCTCAGTGACCTCAGCGAAGACGCCCCCGGTCTGATAGGCCATTTGCTCCAACAAGCCAGCGTCGGCTGCGTCTCCCAGCGCCAGGGTATGAATGCGGGCTCCGGCGGCGGCGAACCTTGGAATAACCGTATCCAGTATGCGATCTCGTTCGACCCGGTTAACCGAGACATTGGGCGCGATGTCGACCTGACCGTCGGTGATCAGGATAACGTCCGTCGGTGGCTGATAGGTTGAATAGCCAAAATCGTAGGCGGCATCATCGAGCGCAGCACCGAGGTTGGTGCGCTGGGCAATGGCCTCAAGCGCGGCAACACGCTGCCGGGCCTGATCACGCCACCGGGCCGTAACCGGATCATGCGCAACCAGCAAGTTGACATCACGGCCAAAACTCCAGATACCGGCGTTGGCGTTTGCGGGAATGGCGTCAATCAGTAAGTTAATTGCGGGTGTTCGCCGGTTTCGGGGGTCGGTATCACGCATACTGCCAGAAATATCGATCAGAATCCGTACGTCAGTCGCGGCGCCGGTTTCAGCCCGAGCCGGTGTCAGTAAGGTGACCACCAGGCTCAGTGCCACGAGCAGAAATACCGCCGCCCTGACGTGGCCTCGCTGCACCGCCTGTCCCAACATAACGCTCATCCAATGATTTCCATGGCTATTACATCGGCGAACAATTGCCGATCTTGACCAGGCAATTCGCCAATGTTGATTGTAAAGCTATTCCCTAGCAATCAATGGGCCACACCGGTTTTATCACTCCGGCACGGCAGCCATTCAACCCATACGCGCCAGCATGCGCCGACCGGTATCGGTAATATGCCAGCGCACACCATCCTTTCCCATGATGCGACCGGCCAGGTAACGCGCAACCATAATATCAAGCGTTTTAACCATCGTGGCTTCACTGGCATCGGTTTCATCACACAGTCCGTTTAAAGAACGGTAGATGTAACGGCCATTACCCAGCGTCTTCAGCACCTGAGCCGTCGTAACATCAAGATCTTCATCCGGCGTCATTGCGTCAGCGGATACCGGATGATCGTCTTCGGTTTCAGCTTCGATCAACGGTTTGATTTCGGCCTGAACCAGATACAGCTCATGCATGACACGGTCAGCCTGCTGACGTGCGGTTCTGGCTTCAGTCAGAATTTTGTCAGACACACTGGTCACCACGAACCGGCTAGCGATGGCCGCAATCAGGCAAAACCCGGTAAAGATGAGGAAACGACTCGAATCGTCCCGGCTGAGGGCAATCAGGTCGCTGTTCACCAGCGCCAGCAAGACCGGCACCAGAAAGGCGGCACCTATACCGACCACCAGGCTGCGCGGCATACTGGTGGTATCAGGGTCGTATTGCGACAACATGTAATAATTGACCAGACCGCCGAAGACGCCGGACATCAACATCACGGCAACCAGTACGAAAATGTGAAGGGCCATGCCTACTCCTTACAACCAAAACGGCTTTAATGTCGACTCTCGCCCGCTTTCTGGCATTACCAGCGCTAAGACTCTGTCGTCAATGAACTAACATGCGGACGTCTGACGCCGACACTCTGAATAACGTGTAGATATAGCAGACCTGACACGATTTTTACACTTTAGCAGGTTGTTCGTATCAGGCCGGGCTATGACCGGAATCGTCTGCGGCATGTTTCATGGCGCGCAAGCGCAATAGTATGCCAGCGATCACGATGACCAGCGTGCCTATCACCATGGCTTGAAGCATGGGCATCACAATAGTGAGGCTGGCCTGAGGACCGACGTCCATGAAATCAAAGACAGCCACAATAATAGCTGGCGCATAATAGGGTTCAGGCTCAGTACCCTGCCAGGGTGTCAGCACAATGCACAGATAGATCCAGGTTATCCACCAGCGCAACGGCCGCCAGGCCAAAAAGGTACTTAT
>Ga0307958_1000024_pt1:0-105000 | contig 109665 bp, 113 predicted proteins | sample OrgLakmetagen492_FD_201826 | JGI IMG/M metagenome (GOLD analysis project Ga0307958, IMG submission 201826) | Saline water microbial communities from Organic Lake, Antarctica - #492 | ecosystem: Environmental > Aquatic > Non-marine Saline and Alkaline > Saline | place: Antarctica... | reverse complement strand
GACTAAGTAATTTGCCGAAGCTGTGGGATATTTATAATATCGGTAGGGGAGCGTTCTGTTGTAGGTTGAAGCATTAACGTAAGTAGGTGTGGACGAAGCAGAAGTGAGAATGTCGGCTTGAGTAGCGAAAACATTGGTGAGAATCCAATGCCCTGAAAACCTAAGGTTTCCTCCGGAAGGCTCGTCCGCGGAGGGTAAGTCAGGACCTAAGGCGAGGCCGAAAGGCGTAGTCGATGGACAACGGGTTAATATTCCTGTACTATTTTTTATTGACAACAAAGGACGGAGAAGGCTATGTTGGCCGGATATTGGTTACCGGTTTAAGCGTTTAAGGTGTTGAGAGGTAGTGAAAATACCTTGAGCTAAGGCGTGAATACGAAATGCTACGGCATAAAAGCAACGGATGTCATACTTCCAAGAAAAGTTTGCACTGTCATAAATAAAAAATACCTGTACTCTAAACCGACACAGGTGGGTAGGTAGAGAATACCAAAGGGCGCGAGATAACTCTCTCTAAGGAACTCGGCAAAATAACCCCGTAACTTTGGGAGAAGGGGTACCTTGAAAAAGGTTGCAATAACCAGGTTCAAGCGACTGTTTACCAAAAACACAGGTTTCCGCTAAGTTGTAAGACGACGTATGGGAGCTGACGCCTGCCCAGTGCCGGAAGGTTAAGGAAGTTGGTTTAATGCTGATGACTGAAGCCCCGGTGAACGGCGGCCGTAACTATAACGGTCCTAAGGTAGCGAAATTCCTTGTCGGGTAAGTTCCGACCCGCACGAAAGGCGTAACGATTTGAACACTGTCTCGGAGAGAGACTCGGCGAAATAGACATGTCTGTGAAGATGCGGACTACCTGCACCTGGACAGAAAGACCCTATGAAGCTTTACTGTAACTTGAGATTGACTTCGGGCTTTATTTGCGCAGGATAGGTGGGAGGCTTTGAAGATATTCTTGTGGGAATATTGGAGCCGTTGTTGAGATACCACTCTTGTAAAGCTAGAATTCTAACCTTATACCGTTATCCGGTTAAGGAACATTCTCTGGTGGGCAGTTTGACTGGGGCGGTCGCCTCCTAAAAGGTAACGGAGGCGCACAAAGGTTTTCTCAGATCGGTCAGAAATCGATCGTAGAGCGTAAAGGCATAAGAAAGCTTGACTGCGAGACTTACAAGTCGAGCAGAGACGAAAGTCGGTCTTAGTGATCTGACGGTTCCGAGTGGAAGGGCCGTCACTCAACGGATAAAAGTTACTCTAGGGATAACAGGCTGATCTCCCCCAAGAGTTCACATCGACGGGGAGGTTTGGCACCTCGATGTCGGCTCATCGCATCCTGGGGCGGTAGTACGTCCCAAGGGTTGGGCTGTTCGCCCATGAAAGCGGTACGCGAGCTGGGTTCAGAACGTCGTGAGACAGTTCGGTCCATATCCGGTGTGGGCGTTAGAGTATTGCGAGGATCCTTCCTTAGTACGAGAGGACCGGGAAGGACAGACCGCTGGTGTACCAGTTATCATGCCAATGGTAAACGCTGGGTAGCTATGTCTGGAAAGGATAACCGCTGAAAGCATCTAAGTGGGAAGCCCGCCTCAAGATGAGTACTCTCATCCTTTTGGAGTAAGATCACGGCAAGACTAGCCGTTTGATAGGTATCAGGTCGAAGTATAGTAATATATGTAGCCAAGGTATACTAATAGATCGAGGACTTGAATTTTACTTATTGTTTTTTCAATTTATATATAGAGTGTCTTTAGCAAAGTGGAACCACGTTGATCCATCTCGAACTCATACGTGAAACATTTTAGCGATGAAAATACTGAAAGGGTAGCTTTTTGGGAATCTAGTTCGATGCCCTATTAATTTTTTAAATTTATTTACTTTATTTTTTTTTACGATATAATTTTATTCTATAAAGTAAAAAAATTAGTTTTTTATTTTATGGTTTAAGTTTTTTCTTGGTAAAATAAAACCTATAAAAAACATTTCGGGCTTATCGTCTAATGGATAGGACAAAAACCTTCTAAGTTTTTAATGTAGGTTCGATTCCTACTAAGCCTACTTTTATTACATAATTTTTGGATATCTGAATTTTTACAAATTGATTTTGTTTTTATAATTTTGTAAACAATAAATCACCTAATTTATTCATTATCTATCTTTGACATTTAAAATTTTATTTGATTAAATTCGTACAATTTTTTATCCTGCGTTTTAAAAAAGGGCGAACGACGGGACTTGAACCCGCGAATGATGGAATCACAACCCACTGCCTTAACCACTTGGCCACGCTCGCCTAAATATTCTTATTTTAATTATAATATAAAATAAATAAAAGAACAAGAAATAATTCTTAAATACATATATAAACTTAATCAAAATTTTAATTTTTATTATTAGAATTTAATTGGAGGTTTTTTATAATCCCTTGTTTCTTTAAAATTTATTTTTTGTATGTATTTTTAAATCTGGGGTGGAAGGGTTCGAACCTTCGAATGGCGGAGTCAAAGTCCGCTGCCTTACCACTTGGCGACACCCCAATTTACATATATTAAATTTATATAATAAACACCCCCATGTCAATTCGAAAATTTATTTAAATTTTTAGGTTTTTTTAATATTTTGATTTTTCTGGCATATGTAAGATAATGTAAAACTTAAAAATTCAAAGCGTAAATTTAATTTAGCACGATTTGAGGTCGCGCCTATAAACCTTTCTTTGCTATTTTTAGCTAACCAAAATTGGGTAAAAGAAAAATAACTTATGAGACTACTAATCATTAATATACCGAAACCTAAATAAATTAGCGGAATCCCAGGATCAGCTTTTATTTGTAGTCCGGTTTCCGTAACAATTTCAAAAATTGTTAAATTATTCAGGGGTCTAATCTTATCTCCTAAATTAAAAGTACCTAAGAAAGTACCTTGACCACTATAAAGTGAAAACATCCCATTTAAGTTATTTGTTATAAAAGTAATACCATCTATATTACTTCCAGAAAATGGAACCCATGTAACCCATAAGTTTTTTGTCTTAGTTAACGAAGTTAAAGGTAATTGATAGTTTTTATTATTTAATGAAATTCTTAAACCTATTGCATTCCAATCGGTCTGGTAAAATGTTAGGTTTTTAAACCTTAATGGAAAATTTACGGAAATTGTTTTTCGGTCTATTTCACTCCCACTTGTATTTAAAATAGACAAATCTGAATAAAATTGTTTTATATTTTTTGTTGTGCCATATTCAATCCAAAAATCATTAACCCTAATCGGATAATCAGGTATTTTAGTGAAAAAACTTTTACTTACTGTATTTTGTACTTCAAAAATTTCTCCTTTTGCAATTAGTTCTTGCGCATTAAAACTTCCCAATGCGGCAACTGTGTTACCAATTAGAATTAATACCATAGCAACATGAACAATTATTGGTGCAAAACGACCTAAAATCCCTTTATAAACATAAATAATGTTTTTTTGCTGAAATATATTATATTTTTTTAATTTAAAATCGTTTAAACATTTAAAAAAATAAACATTTTTAATAATTGAAAAATATTCTTGCCTTTTAAATGAATTAAATTTTATTTTAAAATTACATCGCCGTGCTAGTTGAAGTGTTGGAAATTGCTGTGTAAAAGTACAACATACTAAACATGTACCAAACAAAAATAATAAGGTCAAAAACCACCATGTTTTATATATATGGTCCAAACCGAAAAAAAGTAAAAATTTCCAAAAGAGAAGATTTCCTGGTAGAACAATATTACCATATATTTCTTTATAGTAGGCTATACTTTGATCCTGTTCAATGACGGTGCCGAGTATACTAAATGTGGCAATAATAAGTAAAAACAGAATTGCTAAGTTTAGTTGGGCAAAAGTTCGTAAAATTTTTAATCTCATATCATTATAATAATTAATTATTTGTCTCCGAAGCTAATCGGATACGCCCAGATGATGCCCAATTTTGAATTTGTTCTATACGTTCAGGTTCAATTTGTGAAATTGGTATAATTTGTTTTATCCCTAATAATATATCGTCATCAGTAAATTCACGTTTTTCATTAAATGCGAAATGCATACCTTCAATAATTGCTTGTTCAATTTCTGAACCACAAAAACCAGAAGATTTTGTGGCTAAAGTATGTAAATTAAAATCTTTAATATTGTTCGGCCTTATCTTTAGCAACAAAACTTCAAAAATTTTTTGTCGCTCGCTCAATGTTGGTAATCCAATAAAAAATATTTCATCAAAACGTCCTTTACGTATTACCTCTAAAGGTAATACGGAAAAATTATTTGCGGTAGCAACAACAAATACTTGTGAAGTTTTTTCTGATAACCAAATTATAAATGTGCTTAAAACACGATTTGTGGTTCCACTGTCATTACTTTTTGTCTGTTCAGCAAACGCTTTATCAATTTCATCAATCCATAAGACACATGGTGCTAAGGCTTCGGCCAGTTCTATCATTTGTCGTGTTCGATTTTCGGACTCACCAATAATACCGCCAAATAATTTTCCAATATCTAGCCTTAATAATGGTAATTCCCATTCATTAGCAATAGCTTTAGCTGTTAATGATTTTCCAGTTCCTTGAATTCCGGCTAAGAGCAATCCACGTGGTGCTGGTAAGCCATATAGTTTAGCTTTTTCACCAAATGAACCTTTTCGATTCCTTAACCATTTTTTTAAATTTTCAAGACCCCCTATGTCATTAAATTGACTTTTTGTTTCCTTAAATTCTAAAATTTTTGTCTGACTAATAATTTGTCGTTTTTCAATTAATATAAGATCAATTGTCTTTTCAGTAATTGAACCGTATTTAGCGATAGATTTTGACAAAATTCGTCGAATTTTTTCAATAGATAATCCTTGACATGCACGTACCAAAATTTCTAAAAATTCTGAATCATAGTTTCTATCCAAGGAATTAAATAAACGAACTAATTCTATCCTTATTTCTTGGCTAGTTGGTAATTTAAATTCAATAATAGTTACTAGATCATATAACTCATTCGGTATGTCAATTTCAGTTGCCAAAATAATTAAATTTTTGGGTTGTATTTTTAAGATATTAAATAAATTTTTCAATTTACGTGAAACTGAAATATCTGACAAAAATTTATTAAAATCTTTTAAAATAAAAACCGCTGGTGTGTCAGGGGTTAACTTTTCAACTAACTCTAAAGCTTGTAGAGGATTTTTTGCGGCAAATTTTGGATTATTAATATTTGTTTTATAACCTTCAACAAAATCCCATGTATAAATTGCTTTATTACTATTTGTCTTAATTGCTTTTCTAATAGTATACTCTAAACGATCTTCTTCAAAAGTTGATATATATATAATAGGATAACGAGCTTTTAAGAGTAAATTTAATTCTTTACTAAATACCATATAATCAGTTTAACTCTAAAAAATTTACATAACTTAAAATATTTTAGTTTAAATACTTAAATTTTTTCTACCTTTTTTACGTCTTGCACGAATAATATTTTTTCCACTGTGGGTTTTCATGCGTGCTCGAAAACCGGAAACTCTAACGGATTTTCGGTTAGTTCCACCTAATGGTCTTTGTGCCATAATTTAATCTCCTTAATTGTAATTTTTCTATATTTTATGAAATTTGCATTTTAAGTATCTCATACACAGAATTATATTTGATTTCAGTAATTGTTTCAATAAATAATTTAAATGCTTCATTTTTATATTCACGTAATGGATCTAATTGACCATAACCACGCCATCCAATTGTTTCTCGTAAAATATCAGCTTTTTGCAAATGACTCTTCCAGACAAAATCAATTTGTTCCAATAACGTCGTTTTTTCTAGTATTCTTATTAAATTTGGAAAACTAGCTTCAAATTCGGCCTCTTTTAAGTCATATGTTAACCAAAATTGCTTAGTTAATTTAAACTGTAATTCATCAATTTCTTTTTTATTTAACTTTTTGTAATCTAAAAATAAATAAGATATACTTAAAAGGTAGGAAATTTGTGTGTTTAGTTGATCAAATTTTAAATTTTCATTCTCAAATTTTAATCGTTCTGCTTCTTCTATTATATCACAGATTAAACTCTCGCCGTATGCTATCATTTCTGAACGTACACTTTTTGACAATAAAATTGCTTTTCGTTCTCGATAAATCGCAACTCTTTGGCGATTAAGAACCTCATCATAGTCAAAAATCTTTTTTCGTGAGTCATAATAAAAGTCTTCTACTTTTTGTTGTGCTTTATCTAATGCGTTATTTAAAAAATTTGACTCTAAAGGCGTATCATCATCTAAATTAAATTGTTTCACCATATTTTTAATTCGATCACCTCCAAAAATCCGAAAAACAGAATCGTCTAAACTAATAAAAAATCGGGAAGTACCGGGATCACCTTGTCGACCTGCCCGTCCTCTTAATTGGTTATCAATACGTCTTGATTCATGCCGCTCGGTTCCTATTACATATAAACCTCCTAAATTTTGCACTTCCGTTTTTTCGGCATTACAATTTTTCTTATTTTTTCGGTAAAAATACTCAAAAACTGAATTTATGTAAATATCTATTGGGTTTTTAGTGTTCACATAACCATTTTCACGTAAATTTAAAATCAAAGTTTCTAATTGTTTTGTAGTATAATACTTAAGTTTTTTTGATGAATTTAAAATTTCAGAATAGTTAATTGAATATAATTTATAAGCCAAAAGAATTTCTTTTAGGATTATTTCGTTTTCAATTTTATTAGTTTCAGTATTCGTAAAATTTTTAATAAAAGTAAATACATTCTGTCGTGTTTGAAACTCTGGATTTCCACCCAATAAAATATCGGTTCCACGACCCGCCATATTCGTTGAAACTGTTACAGAGTATCTTCGACCTGCCTGGGCAATAATTTCTGCCTCACGTTGAATATTTTCCGGTTTAGCATTTAATAAACGGTGTTTAATCCCACGATCTTTTAATAATTCAGAGATAATTTCGGATTTCTCAATACTTGTTGTACCAATTAAAATTGGTCTTCCCAAACGATAAATATTTTCTGATTCTTTAGAAACTGCTTGCCATTTAGTAAATTCATCTTTATAAGTTAAATCTGATAGATCCTTTCGAACCATTTTACGAGCTGTTGGGATCACACTAACTTGACGGTTATAAATTGATTCAAGTTCTGCTTCAGCTGTTTTTGCTGTTCCAGTCATACCACCAAATTTAGGGTATGATAAAAAAAAGTTTTGATAAGTAACTGAGGCTAGGGTTTCACTACTACTTTTAATAGGTACGCGTTCTTTTGCTTCAACTGCCTGGTGTAACCCATCCCCCCATCTGCGTTCAGCTAATACACGACCTGTAAATTCATCAACAATGACAATTTCGTCATTTCTAACAATATAATTGACATCCTTTAAAAAAAGATTTTTTGCTTTAAGTGCGTTATTTATAAAGGGCATCCATGGGTCTGATACATTATATAGGGTTGTTACATTTAATATTTGCTCAACCTTTTTAATACCTTTAGTAGTTAATGTAAGATTTTTATTCTTTTCGTCAACAATATAATCTGATTTCGCTTTTAAATAATTACAAACTTCGTCTGCCGTTACATATTTTTCAATTGGACTTTCCACTGAGCCGGCTATAATTAACGGGGTACGCGCTTCATCAATTAATATTGAATCAACTTCATCAACTATACAGTAATTGAAATCACGTAGCACTAGTTCATCGCTCGAATTAGACATGTTATCACGGAGATAATCAAAGGCCACTTCACTATTAGTAACATAGGTAATATCTGCTGAATAATTTTTCCGGCGTTCATTAGAATCCATATTTTCTTGAATTAAACCAACAGAAAGACCTAAATAACGGTATAATTGGCTCATCCATTGCTTATCACGTTTCGCTAAATAATCATTTACAGTAATAACATGTACACCTTTTAATGATAAAGCATTTAAAACTACAGGTAAAGTGGCTACTAAGGTTTTGCCTTCGCCTGTTTTCATTTCTGCAATTTTACCATTGTGTAATTCAATTCCACCCATTAATTGGGTATCAAAATGTCGTAAACCCAGCGTACGTTTACTAGCTTCACGTGTAAGAGCAAAGCTTTCACATAAGATAGAGTCAAAATTTTGTTCAATTTGATAACGCTTTATTAATTGATTTATTTTTTCTTTGATTTCATTTTCGGTTAGACAAGCAATACCATCTTCTAACCTATTTATTTCTTGAACTTGTTCGGTAAGAGGTGATACACTATTTTGACTAAAATTTGTTAAAAATTTAAACATACTTTTTTATTCTTTATAAATTTTGAAAATTAAATAATACTTTAATTCCATTAAATTCTAATAAATACGATTATAATCGATAATTTTTTTTTAAAAAAAAAATGATGAGATATATAAATTTTCAAGTTTGATTATTATGGTTTCATTAAAAAAATAAATGTTACACTTAAAATTTTATTTTTATCCTTTTTAAGACTTGATTTTTTTCTAATTTATATTATAATGTATATAATTGCATAGCGGTTATAGCTCAGTGGTAGAGCGCGACCTTGCCAAGGTCGATGTCGCGCGTTCGAATCGCGTTAACCGCTTAATATGAATGCTTTTTCATTTTTGAAATATAAAACCTTCAATTATCTTTTAGTTTTATTTAATATTTTATTGGGCCAGGAGGGAATCGAACCCCCGACTCCGTGGTTCGTAGCCACGCGCTCTAGTCCACTGAGCTACAAGCCCTTTATATAATAGAAGGGAAATAAAATTTCCCAAGCGGGCAAGGGGAATCGAACCCCTATCACGAGCTTGGAAGGCTAGGGTTTTACCACTAAACTATGCCCGCATTTATATCCAATTGTTTTTTAATTATAGCATAATAAATAATTAAAAGCAATTACCTTTAATTTTCAACGTTTAGTTTTAAATCCATCTGTAAAAATTTAGCTAAAAAAATAGCCCGATTTTCTAAAAATGATAAAGAACTAAATTCATTGGATGGTGTTAAAGGTATACGACGTCCATCTTTAAGACCTAAAAAAATAACACGTTTTGGATTAATACCCCCTACAATATCTAGTTCTAAACTTTCTATTTCATTAAAAGTATAAACAAGATAAAAATTTTCTTGTTGAACCTTGAGATCAATTAGTTTAGGAAAACCACGACGTGAAACACGAACAACTTGATTTTCTGTATCATATACATTATTTCCAGAACCAATATCCCAAACAATAAGTGCACTTATAAGAATACTTAATAAAATCGAACAAGTACCATAAAATAGCAGTAAAATACCTTGGGGTAAAAATTCTATTGTTGAAAAATCTCTGAGAGGAATTATATTCGTATGAAAATAACTCGATATGCCTGCTATAAAGAAACTTAAACCAAATAAAAAAAGAAGTAAAACGGCTATAAAGTTATTAAAACGTCGGCCCCCGTAAATTGGTTCCGAATAAAGAATAATTTTACCATTTTTTTCTATATAAGAGCTATCTTCAACTTTGTTTTTGATATACATATAGGGTTTATACATTTTGTCTATTATTTACTATAAATCTCTACTAGTAAATTTTTAATGTGAATCGTACAAATAACTAAAATTATTACTACTTGTTTTGTAAAAGTACTAAACTTCTATAAACATAATGAAATTTCTTAAGTTAAATACTCTTAAACCCGAATCAAAATGTTAAATAAGTTTAATAGCTTTAAATCCTAAGAAAAGTCCAGCAGATAATGCAAAAACAAAACTTAAAAGTAAAAAATAATCAATTAGTAAAGTCATTTTCTTAATAATTTAATAATATGTAATTTGTATTTGGAGCATTTTTGTATCCTGTAAATATATTATACTACGATATTATATTAAAGGAGAATAAAACTTAATGATTACCAACTAGCTTTTACAATACCTGGTAATAAACATTGATGTGCCATTTCACGTAAAACATGACGTGAAAGACCAAAATCACGATAAAAACCACGACTTCTGCCAGTTTTCCAGCAACGATTTTTTAGTCGAATAGGTAAACTATTACCGGGTAATTTTTGTAATTTTTTTTGTAGTAGGAAAATATCAGTTAAACTTTTTGCTTTCTTTAAGCCAAGTAAAATATTATGACGTTTTTTTAAATATTTTTTAACTAATTTATTTCTTTTTACCTCACGTTGAAGCATATTTTTTTTTGCCATTTTTCTGAATCCAATTGTATAGATAATTTAATATAATCTAATAATAACATGAAAAAATAAAATAAAAAAGGTTTTATTCACTCTAAATTCAAAAAAATCGAATTATCTAAAATTAAAAAACTACCCCATTAAATAAAAATTTTAAGATTTTTTGATTTTTTATTTAATTCTATCATTGAAAATTTAAGATACTGATATAGATTTAGGTAGAAAGGGACTCGAACCCTCATAATTTTCATTGTCACATTTTGAGTGTGATGCGTATACCAATTTCGCCATCTACCTTATTACATTTACAATTTAAGTTTTTGACAAATGAGTAATTAAAGAACGAATTATATCTTTATCTAACCTTAATTTATTTTCGAAGATTGGAAGAATTTGAGGAGATGAATTAAAATACATTTCAACAAAATAACCGGTTTTAATTTTCTTTGTTGGATATGCAAAATCTCGACGACCACGTGATACAACTGAAATATCAGAAGCACCTAATTTTTTTAATTGTTGAGCGTAGCTAAATGCAATCGCTTTTAGCTCTGCTTCTGTTCTGTTTGAAGCCACAACAACCATCGATTCATAATTATTTGTTTTAGGAATTAGTTTCATAAAATTTTTAAAAATTTATTTTCATATTTGAATTATATCAGAAAGAAAATATTATTGTAAATACTTTTTTTTACGTTATAATTCATAATGATACGAATATGTATTTTGTTCATTTGTGATAAAGTAAGTCAAACTAACTTTCTATGAGTAAAGTTTATGATTGGTTCGAAGAGCGTCTAGAAGTTCAAGCGATTGCTGATGATATTACTAGTAAATATGTTCCGCCACATGTGAATATTTTTTATTGCTTTGGTGGTATTGTTTTAACTTGTTTTTTAGTTCAAGTTGCAACTGGTTTTGCTATGACGTTTTACTATCGACCAACAGTAACTGAAGCTTTTGCTTCAGTTGAATATATCATGACGCAAGTTAATTTTGGATGGTTAATACGTTCAATTCATCGTTGGTCTGCTAGTATGATGGTTCTAATGATGGTTCTTCACGTTTTCCGTGTTTACTTAACAGGTGGATTCAAAAAACCACGCGAGTTAACGTGGATGACTGGTGTTATTTTAGCAGTTGTTACTGTATCTTTCGGTGTAACGGGTTACTCATTACCTTGGGATCAAGTAGGATATTGGGCATGTAAAATTGTAACAGGTGTTCCTGAAGCAATTCCTGTTGTGGGTACTCCACTACTTTATTTATTACGTGGTGGTGTTAGTGTAGGTCAAGGTACTTTAACTCGATTCTATAGTGCTCATACTTTCTTATTACCTGTCGTTGCAGCAGCTTTAATGTTAGCTCACTTTTTAATGATTCGTAAGCAAGGTATTTCAGGACCACTATAAAAGAAATTTATTTAATTTTAAATATAAACATATATGAGCGTTATCAAAAAACCTGATTTAACAGATCCAAAGTTACGTGCGAAGTTAGCTAAAGGTATGGGACACAACTATTATGGTGAACCAGCTTGGCCAAATGATTTACTTTATATTTTCCCTGTAGTAATTTTAGGAACATTTGCAATTTTAATTGGCTTAGGGGTCCTTGAGCCATCAGCACTTGGTGAAAAAGCAGATCCATTCGCAACTCCATTAGAAATTTTACCAGAGTGGTATTTCTTCCCTACATTTAACTTATTACGTGTACTACCTAATAAATTATTAGGTGTATTAGCAATGGCTGCAGTACCTGCAGGCTTACTAACAGTACCTTTTATTGAAAATGTTAATAAATTTCAAAATCCATTCCGTCGACCACTAGCTATGACTGTCTTTTTATTCGGGACAGCATTTGCAATTTGGTTTGGTATTGGAGCATGTTTACCTATTAGCCAAGCTGTTACACTTGGATTATTCTAAAAAAAAAATTAAGTTAATTTTCGACTTTATTTTTAAAGAACTTTCTATTTTATTCAACCTGTTTGGTAGAAATAGAAAATTTTATTAAGTTTTTTAAATTATTTATTAGTGTCGAAAGAGCTTTTAGTAATAAATACTTATTACTAAAAGCTACTAAACATAATCATTATAGATTAAAATAACGTAACATTTTATTATTTTGATAGATTAAATATTTGTTTTACTTAAATATTTAAAATGAAAAAATATCTTTTAAAATCTAGATAAAAAGATATTTTTCCATTTTTTTCTTAGTTTACTTAAACTTATTTAAGTTCAACCTTTGCTCCTGCTTCTTCTAATTCTTTTTTAGCTGTTTCAGCAGCATCCTTTGTCATTCCAGTTTGAATAACTTTTGGTGCGGCTTCGACTAAATCTTTTGCCTCTTTCAGTCCTAAACCTGTAATACCTCGAACAACCTTTAAGATAGCAATCTTTTTATCGGCTGGGACTTCAGCTAAATTTAAGTCAAATTCCGTTTTTTCTTCCTTCACTTCATCGGCAGCTGCGGTAGGTGCCATCATCATCATCCCACCACCAGCAGATGCGTCAACACCGAATGTCTTTTCAATTTGTTCAACTAATTCCGCTGCTTCTAGTAGCGTTAATGTTTCTAATTCTTGCATAATAGTTTCAATTTTTGTCGACATAAATTTTTATTTTATTGTATTAAAATGAATAAACTGAACTCTTAATTTTTTAAAAAATTAAGAAAAATTATTGAAATCTAAATAAAGAGAGGGTCCCATTGTAGAACAAACTGTCACTTTTTTAACATATTTTCCTTTAACACCGGTGGGTCTGTTGGTTTCTACAGAGTTGTAGAATGCTTTAAAATTTTCTGTTAACTGCTGTTCTGAAAAATCCGCTTTACCAAAACTAATATGTACAATTCCTGTTTTATCTGCTCGATACTCTAATTTTCCTTTTTTAAATTCATCAATTGTTGATTTTAAATTAGAAGTTACAGTACCTGCTTTTGGTGAAGGCATTAATCCTTTTGGTCCCAAGATACGGCCTAATTTAGCTAATTTTGGCATCATATCGGCCGTTGCAATTAATAAATCAAAGTTTAATACACCTTTACTAATTTCTTCAACTAAATCTTCACTTCCAAAAATATCAGCACCTGCATCTTTAGCTTCAGATAATTTTTCTGCGGAAACTAATGCGGCAATACGTAAACTTTTCCCTGTACCGTGTGGTAAAATAACTGTTGTTCGAAGCTGCTGGTCAGCATATTTGGGGTCAATATTTAAAGAAATATGAGCTTCAATTGATTCATTGAATTTAGCTGATGCAGTTTTTTTAACCAATGAAATTCCTTTTTCACAGTCATAAAAAGATGTCTTATCAATCTTTTGTTGTTCGCTTTTTAATCTTTTTGATAATGTTTTCATATAATAAATACTTTAGTTTGTTTGAACTGTAATGCCCATATTTTTAGCGGTACCTTTTACAATCCTAATTGCACTTTCTAAATTTTGGGTATTTAAATCAGGTAATTTCGTTTTTGCGATTTCTTCTAATTGGGCTTGAGTAACTTCACCTACATTGATTTTATTAGGTTCAGATGAGCCTTTTTTAGCATTAGCAGCCTTCATTAATAAAATAGAAGCTGGTGGAGTTTTTAGGATAAATGAATAACTTCGATCTTCATATACTGAAATCTCTACAGGTATAATTAAATCACCTTTATCTGCTGTTTTTGCGTTATATTCTTTACAAAATGCAGCGATATTTGCTCCATGTTGTCCTAGAGCTGGACCAACAGGGGGAGCAGGTGTGGCTTTCCCAGCCGGTAATGCTAATTTAATAATAGCAACAACTTTTTTCGCCATAAAAATTTATAGTTTATTTATGTTTATATAAGATATTTGATCTTAAAATTTAAAAATTCAATTGTGAATAATTTTTTTTTATTCGACTAAATTTATCATTTAGACAAAATTTTAGCAAGTAAATTAAACAATTTACTTGTAAAGTTTTTATTAACACGCTCTGAAGGACTTGAACCCTCGACATTTGGTTTTGGAGACCAACGTTCTACCAACTGAACTAAGAACGCTTTTTATTATTACTCAAATATACAAGGACTTTAAATTAAAAACAATAGAAAAATAGATCAAAAGGTAAATTAAAAGTTTTAAGTTACCTTTTGAACTATTTATAAAATAACATTAACTTTTTTTATATTATGTGTTAAGGATTGAAACTCAACTTTTCCACTATTTAAAGCGAATAATGTAAAATCTTTTCCGCACCCAACATTATCACCTGGTTTAAAAGTTAAACCGCGTTGTCGAATTATAATATTTCCTGCAGAAGCACTTGCTCCTCCAAAAATTTTAACACCCAAACGTTTTGAATTTGAGTCACGACCATTTTTTGTACTACCCGCACCTTTCTTATGAGCCATAATTTTAATTTTATTTATGTTTAAATTTCAATACTATTTATCAATAACTTTGTCATTTCTTGACGGTGACCTTTTTTTCGACGATACTTCTTTTTTGATTTCATTTTATAAACAGTTATTTTAGATCCACGTACGTGCTCTAAAATCTGTCCTTTAATCTTAGTATTCTCTAAGTAAGGTTGACCAAAATGTAAATCACCACCCTTATTGATTAATAAGGTACGGTTAATTAAAATATTTGTTCCAGGAGTTGTCGAAATTCTATTTGTAATAAAATGTTGACCTTCTTCAACCCAAACTTGATGTCCACCTATTTCTATGATTGCATATTCCATAATCACGTGTTATAACTACTTTTGATATTTATGAAAAACTATAACATAAATTGAATATTTATGTAATATTAAATAGTATTAAGATCCCCATAATAAACTGTAATGTTAAAAATAATATTTTGTTATTCAGTTTTTATTTTTCGAGCCAATAAAGGCTATAATTTTAATGTTGTAGTGTTATCTCTAAATTTTTAGGATAATTTTTCATGTTATTAATAATAATTAGATTTAAAAAATGAATCTTTGTAAAATAGTTTAAATGTATTTTTTAAAATTATAAACTACAATTTAATTGGTAAGCAATAAGCATTTTTAATTTATATAGTACAAAAAATTACCAAAATAAACAAAAATTATATGGCTCATTCGGTTAAAATTTACGATACTTGTATTGGTTGTACACAATGTGTACGTGCATGTCCTACTGATGTATTAGAAATGGTTCCTTGGGACGGATGTCGTGCAGGTCAGATCGCTTCTGCCCCACGAACAGAAGATTGCGTAGGTTGTAAACGTTGTGAAACTGCTTGTCCAACTGATTTCTTAAGTGTTCGCGTTTATTTAGGTGCTGAAACAACAAGAAGTTTAGGTTTAGCCTATTAATAAATTTCTTCATTTATTTGAAATTAATATCTCTTAATTAACTAATTTTTTAATTCAAAAAAGGAAACATCCTATGGATAGTCGTCTTATTTTCGTCTTTTTTCCGGTTTTAATTGCTGCAGCATGGGCTCTTTATAATATCGGTCGTTTAGCGCTACAGCAGCTTGCACGAATTCGTGCTAATAACTAAACATTAAAAATTTAGGAAAATAAATAATTTTATATTATTTATTTTCTGAATTACTCATTTATAAGCCATTCATAACCTTTACTTTCTAAAGTTAGAGCTAATGAGGCGTCCCCGGTTTTAATTATTTGACCTTTATGCATAATGTGAATAAAATCTGGTTTAATGTAATCGAGTAAACGTTGATAGTGTGTTATTAATATTAAACTCTTTTCTTTATTCATAAACTCATTAATAGATTTTGATAAATTTCTTAATGCATCGATATCAAGACCGGAATCAGTCTCGTCTAAAATAGCTAATTTAGGATCAAGTACTGACATTTGTAAAATTTCATTCCGCTTTTTTTCACCTCCTGAAAACCCTTCATTTACATTTCGATTTAAAAAATCAACACCTAATATTGATTTATCTAATTTTGTGTTTAAAACCTCGAAAAATTCAATTGGATTTAATTCCTCTAAGTTTTTGGCTTTTCTTTTCAGATTATAAGCAATTCTTAAAAATTCTTCATTACTGACTCCAGGTATTTCTACTGGATACTGAAATGCTAAAAATATACCTTTTTGAGCTCTTTCTTCAGGTGCTAAACCATTTATATTTTCTTTTTCAAAAATAATTTCTCCTTCATTTACTGTGTATGTGGGATGACCAGCTAAAACTTTTGATAATGTACTTTTACCAGAACCATTTGTCCCCATAATTGCATGAACTTCACCATTTCCAATCGTAAGATTCAAACCTTTTAAAATTTCAGTCTCATTGATTGATGCTCTTAAGTTTTTAATTTCTAACATATTATTTTTAACCTACAGTTCCTTCTAATTTTAAATTTAATAGTCGATCAGCTTCTAAAGCAAACTCCATAGGTAGTTCAGTAAAAACTTCTCGGCAAAAACCACTAATAATTAAACTAATCGCTTGTTCAATATCAATACCACGTTGTAAAAAGTAAAAAATTTGCTCTTCACCAATTTTTGAAGTTGATGCTTCATGCTCTACTTGGGATGTAGAATTTTGAACTAAAATATATGGAAACGTGTTTGCGGATGAGTCATTACCAATTAATAAAGAATCACATTGTGAATAATTACGTGATTTAATAGCATTCGGGCCAATTTTTACTAAACCACGGTAGCTATTTCGTGAAAAACCGGCTGATATGCCTTTTGAAATAATTCGACTCCTACCTTCTTTCCCAACATGAATCATTTTTGTTCCAGTATCTGCTTGTTGATGATTATTTGTCAAAGCTACTGAATAAAATTCACCTTTAGAAAAATCACCAGATAAGATACAACTTGGGTATTTCCAAGTAATTGCAGAGCCCGTTTCAACTTGAGTCCACGAGATTTTGGAATTTTTTCCAGCACATAAACCTCGTTTTGTAACAAAATTATAAATTCCTCCTTTTCCATTTTCATCACCCGCGTACCAATTTTGAACTGTTGAATATTTTATTGTCGCATTATCCAAAGTAATTAATTCTACAATTGCTGCATGTAATTGATTTGTATCATATTTAGGTGCAGTACATCCTTCTAGATAACTCACTTCCGAATTTTGTTCTGCAATGATTAAGGTACGTTCAAATTGCCCACTTTCTTCATCATTAATACGAAAATAAGTTGAAAGTTCTAATGGACATTTTATATTTTTAGGAATAAAACAGAATGAACCATCCGTAAACACAGAAGAATTTAGAGCAGTGTAAAAATTATCCCCACTTGGAATAACACTTCCTAAATATGTCTTGATTAATTCGGGATATAATTGGATAGCATCAGAAATCGAGCAAAAAATAACTCCATATTTTGCTAATTCATCCTTAAATGTTGTTCCAATTGAAACACTGTCAAAAACAACATCAACTGCAACATTTGTTAATTTTTTTTGCTCAGCAATTGAAATACCTAATTTTTCAAATGTACGAAGTAATTCTGGGTCTACCTCCTGCAAACTATTTATTTTTTTCTTTTTTTTTGGTGCTGAGTAATATCGAATATCTTGATAATCTGGTTTTGGGTAATCTAAATAAACCCAATCAGGTTCACTCATTTTTTTCCATTTATTAAAAGCATTTAAACGAAAATCGAGCATAAACTTTGGTTCTTCTTTTTTCTTTGATATTAAATGAATAATATCCTCGTTTAGACCCTTTTTAATGGTTTCGGTTTCAATCTCGGTTATAAAACCATATTTATAAGGTTGGTTAACTAAATTTTCTAAATTTGATTCTACTTGATCCATGTATTTTTACCTCAATTTCACAATATTACTTTAGATATAGAATATAACAGCAAATAATAATATCTTGAAAACTCAAAATTAATAATTTTTTACCTCATATATAAGTCTTTCTAGTAAGTAATTTATTATTAAAATTTTTTAAAATAATAAATTAAATGACATATCTAATTTTAGAGACACTAAGACAATTATAGACTAAAATATAAATTTTTGTTTTATAAAACTAAATATTTTAAACATATTTCGTATTGACAATATAGAATATATTAACTAATATAATGTAAGAATTTATATTCCTCAATAGCTCAGTGGTAGAGCATTCGGCTGTTAACCGAATGGTCGTTGGTTCAAGCCCAACTTGGGGAGTTTTTTAACCTGTTTTAAATTTTATTATTAAAATTCTGATTTTTAACTATTTTCTAATTAGCTTGAGTTAAATAATGCATCTGGCTGGGTTTGAACCAGTGTAAAACGGATTATGAGTCCGGTGCCTAACCACTCGGCCACAGATGCAAATGGAACTGGTGGGAATTGAACCCACGTGCAATTTAAAAGACTTAAAAAATCATTCACAAGTTTAGTTTTTATAAAAAACAAAATGGAAACTAATTATCTTAACCATATGGAGCAGTTAAATTCATATAAAATATTAAAAAATATTTTATATTACAAAAAGATTAAGCAAAAGCTAAAACTCTTTGATTATTAAATAAATTTTTGATAACAATTATTTTTTTAACGATTATACGGATCGAAAATCCGACTTGCTTAAAAAAGTGTTTTTAAATTGTCGATACCAGCTCAGCCCCAAAAATTAGAGTTAGAAATCACTTTTTAGAAATTTAATAGCACCTTGAATAGAAAGGGATTCGAACCCCCAATCTCTAGGGTCGGAGCCTAGTGCTTTATCCATTTAGCTATCTACTCAAAAAATTAATATTAATTTTATAAAAAGTCATTTGTATACGTTATGAAATTTAAGTAAGTATACTATAATCTATCTATTCGTAAAGGTTAAAATTGATTAGTTATTTTTCGATTACACATGATACTCGCTTTTAAAAATACTGTGTTATCTTAGGATCAGGTGTTTAAAAACCTAAAGTAAAAACATAAAAAATATTAATAGACAAAAACGACCACATAAGTTATAAAGTTTTTTCATTTTACTTTTAAACAAAGACAACAAGTCTATAATCGTTTTGTGAAATAATTATTTAAGAAAATTTGTAGGTTATCAACATAAGATTCATGAAGATTTAGTTAATTATAAAGTTGACGAAAGTCAGAAAAAAAGCTTTGAAAAAAATTTCAAAGCTTTTAAATACTAGTTATTAACCAGCAACAACTGGAGCTGTTAAAGCTACAGGAAGAACTTCACCAGCAGCTAAATCTAGTGGGAAGTTGTGAGCGTTACGCTCGTGCATTACTTCCATACCTAAATCAGCACGGTTGATGATGTCAGCCCATGTGTTGATTACACGACCTTCTGAATCAACTACAGATTGGTTGAAGTTGAAACCGTTTAAGTTGAATGCCATTGTAGAAACACCTAATGCTGTTAACCAGATACCTACTACAGGCCATGCAGCAAGGAAGAAGTGTAAAGCACGAGAGTTGTTGAATGAAGCATATTGGAAGATTAAACGACCAAAGTAACCGTGTGCAGCTACGATGTTGTAAGTCTCTTCTTCTTGACCGAATTTATAACCGTTGTTTGATGACTCAGACTCAGTTGTTTCACGGATTAGAGATGAAGTTACTAATGAACCGTGCATAGCTGAGAATAAAGAACCACCGAATACACCAGCAACACCAGCCATGTGGAATGGGTGCATAAGGATGTTGTGCTCAGCTTGGAATACAAGCATGAAGTTGAAAGTACCAGAGATACCTAATGGCATACCATCTGAGAATGAACCTTGACCAATTGGGTATACTACGAATACTGCAGATGCTGCTGCTACTGGAGCAGAGAATGCTACGAAGATCCATGGACGCATACCTAGACGGTAAGAAAGTTCCCACTCACGACCCATCCAGCAGCATACACCTAAGATGAAGTGTAATACAACTAATTGGTAAGGACCACCGTTGTATAACCACTCATCTACAGAAGCAGCTTCCCAGATTGGGTAGAAGTGAACACCAATTGCGTTTGATGAAGGGATTACAGCACCAGAGATGATGTTGTTTCCGTACATTAATGAACCAGCTACTGGCTCACGGATACCATCGATATCTACTGGCGGTGCAGCGATAAAAGCGATGATGTAGCAAGAAGTTGCAGTTAATAAGCAAGGGATCATTAAAACACCAAACCAACCGATGTATAAACGGTTCTCAGTTGAAGTGATCCAAGAGCAGAAACGCTCCCATACGTTGATGCTTTCGCGTCTTTCTAAAGTTGCAGTCATTTTTTAAAATTCCTTTGTTAATGATTTTTGTTGTTCCAGATTTTTATCTGTTAATAATTATTATAAGGTGTTTATGTTAATTGAAAAAAATTGAAAAAAAAATTAGGGGCAGGGGGACTTGAACCCCCACAGTCTCGCGACCAACGGATTTTAAGTCCGTCGTGTCTACCATTCCACCATGCCCCCAGATTTTATGTAAGAAAGTAAGGCGGCACCCAGATTTGAACTGGGGAATAAAGGATTTGCAATCCTCTGCCTTACCACTTGGCTATGCCGCCTGACTTTTTATCTTATTGTACTATTGTAGCGGTTTTTAGTAAATTACAAAAGGTTAAAATCTTTTAAATTTATAAATAACTTAAAAGTAAGAAACCAAATCCAGCACCTCCGAATGCCCCAATCATAAATCCACCTGTAAATTTGGTCCAACCTCTTTTAGATTGAATACTTTCACTAGTCTCAATTTCTGATTGGTCAAAAGAAACATTTCCATACGCAGCTAGACCTACCCCTAAAATACAAATTAAACCAATTGCTGAAAGAAAACCAGCTAAATTTGCTATTTCAGAATTACGTAATGGACCTAATGTTGTAAATGGCCCAAGAAAGAAATAACCATGTGCCATCCCAATCTCTAAACCTCTTAAGATAGAAGAGAGACCTGGTCTATAAGCTGGTAAGTTTCCTAAAATAGCACGAGTTGCAGCGGATGTAGTAATGGGCGTCGATAAATGACCAACAAAAGGATCATTTTTATACGGTTTTACAAAATTTGCCATAATGAATATTTTAACTTAACCTTATAAATTTAATTATATCTATAAACAACTATCTAACCTAAATATTTTAAATTAGATTAATTGTTTACCACGGCGATATTGTAAATAAGCAGCTACGAATAAACCAGCTATTGTAACGGGAATCATGCCTAAAACAATTCCAAAAAGAAATGGTTCAATCATTGTTTTATACTTAATAATAATTATATATAATATATTATACCTATATTTTGTTAAAATTCTACTAAAAATAAAAAATTTATACTTCTATATGTTAAATATACGGGACTGACGGGACTCGAACCCGCAACGTCCGCCGTGACAGGGCGGTGCTCTAACCAATTGAACTACAATCCCATTTGCTATTATTAAATTATATATTAGCGAAAATATTTTATTTGTCAATAGGAGAGAAAGGGATTCGAACCCTCGGTATCGTTAATAGATACAACAGATTAGCAATCTGCCGCTTTCGACCACTCAGCCATCTCTCCTTAATTATGGATTTGTAAAATAATAGTACCAAAAAAATTTTAATAGATCAATTATTTTTTATTTGTATATAATATTTATTATGACTTTATTGTCAAACTTATGTTTAAAAAATAATCGAAATTATGACAACTATCCTAGTCTCTAAGTTGCCAGAAGCTTTTGCGGTTTTTAGTCCAGTCGTTGACGTATTACCAGCAATTCCTGTATTTTTCCTGTTACTTGCCTTTGTTTGGCAAGCATCAATAGGTTTTAGATAAGGATATAATTTTTATTTATGAAATTCTAAGAATTACTATTTAAAAAAATTTAGCGTAAAATAATTATATTAATTTTATATCAACAAAATAAAATATTATGTCAGGTGGTTCTACTGGTGAACGTCCATTCTCGGATATTATCACAAGTGTTCGTTACTGGATTATTCATAGCATTACAATCCCATCACTATTTGTTTCAGGTTTTCTTTTCATCGCGACAGGTCTAGCTTATGACGTTTTCGGGACACCTCGTCCAGATGAATACTTTACACAAGATCGTCAGCAAATCCCATTAGTGAATGATCGCTTTAGTGCAAAACAAGAGCTTGAAGATTTAACTAGAGGATTATAATTTAAGAAAAGTTTTATTATGTTAAAAAATACAAATCAACCAGTTGCTTACCCAATTTTTACATTTCGTTGGTTAACAATTCACGCATTAGCAGTCCCTACAGTTTTCTTTTTAGGGGCTATTACGTCAATGCAATTTATTCAAAGATAGGAGTATAAAAATAATATGTCAGGTCCTAATCCGAATAGACAGCCTGTAGAATTAACCCGTACATCATTATATTGGGGTTTACTTCTTATTTTTGTATTAGCTGTTCTATTTTCAAGCTATTTCTTTAACTAATTTTTAGGAGAGAATTTTTATGGCAGGTACAGGTCGAATTCCATTATGGTTAGTTGCCCTTGTTGGTGGTTTAGCTGTAATTGCAATGTTAGCCCTTTTTATTTATGGCTCATACTCAGGTTTGGGTTCTTCGCTTTAAAGTAAATATAATTTATATTTATCATATTTAAAAGAGAATTGAATTAATCGATAAAAATTTCTATACACTATAAACTATAGGAATTTTTATCGATACGTTTTTAGATAATTTCGTTGAGGAAATTATCTTATTAAATTTCTATCTCAATGTAAATATGGCTCATTTTCAGTTGGTTTATTAATATACTTTTTATTTGCAAAGATTAACAGCATTTTTAATTGGTAAAAAATTTTATTAGGTACTTCTAACTGGAAAGTGTAGTAAAAAATAAAAGGTTTTCAAAGGTAAGAAAATAAGTACATGTGATTAAGGAAAATTATCTAGAAAATAAACCTATTTTGAAATAATATTTCAAAAAAATTTCATAAACATGAAAGGTTTAATTCTTAAATATTTAGTAATTTTTATTTTAATAAATGAAGATAGTAAAAAGTAAAAAAGTATTGGTCATTTAATTATTAAGCCTTAAATTAGAAAGATTCGTTTTTTTAAAAAAATTATTTTTTAAAAAAACGAATCATCAAAATATTTTAAAAATTAAACTTTATAAAATAAAATTAATTTTAAATAGTTTAGTTTATTAGTTTAATCAATTGGACGCATTGATAAAACTGGTTCATTTTCACGGTTGATACCTTTCTCGAAACCTGCTGCTGCAGCACGTGCACGTCCTGCATGCCACCAGTGACCAACAAGTAAGAAGAAAGCTAAGAACCAATGTGAACATGTTAACCATGAACGTGGAGAAACATAATTAAACGAGTTAATCTCTGTTGCTACACCACCTACTGAGTTTAAAGAACCTAATGGTGCATGAGTCATATATTCGGCTGCACGGCGTTCTTGCCATGGCTGGATATCATTACGGATTTTGTTAATATCTAATCCGTTTGGACCACGAAGAGGCTCTACCCACGGTGCACGTAGATCCCAGAAGCGCATTGTTTCACCACCAAAAATAATTTCGCCTGAAGGAGAACGCATTAAGTATTTACCTAGACCTGTTGGACCCTGTGCAGATGCTACATTAGCACCTAAACGTTGGTCACGAACTAAGAAAGTAAATGCTTGAGATTGAGATGCTTCTGGACCTGTTGGACCATAGAATTCACTCGGGTAAGCTGTATTATTATACCAAGCGTAAGTTGCTGCTGCATAACCCATTAATGAAAGTGCAGCTAAACTGTATGAAAGGTATGCTTCACCTGACCAAACAAAAGCACGACGTGCCCATGAAAATGGCTTAGTTGTAATGTGCCAAATACCACCTGAAAGGCATAATGCACCTACCCAAATATGTCCACCAACTAAATCTTCCATATTATTTACAGCAATAACCCAACCATCACCACCAAATGGTGAACGGAAAACATAACCAAAGATTACTAATGGGTTTAATGTTGGGTTTGTAATAAAACGTACATCACCACCACCTGGTGCCCAAGTATCGTAAATACCACCAAAATACATAGCTTTTGCGACTAAAAGTAATGCACCTAATCCAAGAAGGAATAAGTGAATACCTAAGATAGTTGTCATCTTATTTTTATCACGCCAGTCATAACCAAAGAATGGGAATGATTCCTCTAGTGTATCAGGGCCGATTAATGAATGGTAAATACCACCAAAACCTAAAACTGCTGATGAAATTAAATGAACAACACCAACTACGAAGTATGGGTATGTATTAATAATTTCACCACCTGGTCCAACACCCCAACCTAGGGTTGCTAAGTGTTGTAATAAAATACAACCTTGCTCGTAAAGTGGTTTTTCTGGGATATAGTGTGAAACTTCGAATAAAGTCATTGCACCACACCAAAAAACCATAACACCAGCATGCGCAACGTGTGCGCCTAATAATTTACCTGAAACATTAATTAAACGTGCATTACCTGACCACCAGGCGAAACCAGTAGATTCGATATCTCTACCGCTTACATTATTAAAGGGCGTTTCCACGTGGTAAAACCTCCTCAGGGAATACAAAATTTTCATGCGGCTGATCTTGAGCTGCCATCCATGCACGGATACCTTCATTTAAAAGGATATTCTTTGTATAGAATGTTTCAAATTCTGGGTCTTCTGCTGCTCTAAGTTCTTGTGATACGAAATCATAAGCACGTAAATTTAAAGCTAAGCCAACAACACCAATTGCACTTGTCCATAAACCTGTTACTGGAACAAATAGCATAAAGAAGTGTAACCAACGCTTGTTAGAAAAAGCTACACCAAAGATTTGAGACCAGAAACGGTTAGCGGTAACCATTGAATATGTCTCTTCAGATTGAGTTGGAGTGAAAGCACGGAAAGTGTTTGCCGCATCACCATCTTCAAATAATGTATTTTCAACAGTTGCACCATGAATAGCACATAGTAATGCACCACCAAGAATACCTGCTACACCCATCATATGGAAAGGGTTTAGAGTCCAGTTATGGAAACCTTGTAAAAATAGTAAGAAACGGAAGATTGCTGCTACACCAAAACTAGGTGCGAAGAACCAGCTTGCTTGTCCTAAAGGGTAAATAAGGAAAACTGAAAGGAAAATTGAAATAGGACCAGAGAATGCAATCGCATTATAAGGACGGATTCCAACTAAACGAGCAATCTCAAATTGGCGTAAACAGAAGCCGATTAAACCAAATGAACCGTGTAAAGCAACAAAAGTCCATAGACCACCAATTTGACACCAACGTGTAAAATCACCTTGTGCTTCTGGACCCCATAATAAAATAAGTGAGTGACCCATACTGTTAGCAGGTGTAGAAACCGCTGCAGTTAGGAAATTACAACCCTCTAAGTATGAACTTGCTAAACCATGTGTATACCATGATGTTACAAATGTTGTTCCAGTTAACCAACCACCTACTGCTAAATAAGCTGTTGGGAATAATAAAATACCTGACCAACCAACGAATACAAAGCGATCACGCTTTAACCAGTCATCAGCTAAATCAAAAATACCACGCTCTTTATTTTGACCAATTGCAATAGTCATATTCTAATAATTGCCGAAGCATGTAACTACATAAGTGAATTTATTACACTTTTCTTAACATCTAACTAATATTTTATTATAAATCGTTTTTGACATATCTGTAAAATAAATTTTTACTAAGAGAAATACTTGTTGTTTTCTGAAAAATAATATATAGTTTACTCAAAAATAATCTACGAATATTATGTTAAAAATGAGGTTTAAACGTTGTGGGCGAAAAAGACAACCTACATATAGACTTGTAATAATGCCAGTAACATCAAAACGTGATGGAAGAGCACTTCAAGAATTAGGCTTTTATAATCCCATAACAAAAGAACTAAAGTTAGATGTGGAGAGTATTGTAACAAACTTAAATGTGGGAGTACAGCCAACAAAAACAGTAAAGAATCTACTGTTAAAAGCGAAAATTATTGAAAAATAAAAAATTAAGATAGATAGATTATTTAAACTATAATATTTAGATAGGAAATAATAAGTTTTTTAAATTTCCTAATCGTCTCATAGTTGGTTGTTATTTATTTAAATTAGGGAAATTAATTTATTATATGAGTTTTGATATAAAAACACCTTCACCATATTTTGGTGGTAGCACAGGTGGTTGGTTAAGAGCCGCAGAAGTTGAAGAAAAATATGCAATTACTTGGAGTAGTCCAAAAGAACAAGTTTTCGAAATGCCTACCGGTGGATCAGCGATTATGCGTTTAAATGAAAATTTACTTTATTTAGCTCGTAAAGAACAGTGCTTGGCACTCGGAACACAATTAAGAACATTTAAAATTAACAATTATAAAATATATCGTATATTCCCAAGTGGAGAAATTCAATATTTACATCCTAAAGACGGTGTTTTTCCAGAAAAATTAAATGAAGGACGAATTGGAGTTAATAATAAAGATTTTTCAATTGGGAAAAACCCAAACCCCATTAAAGTAAAATTTACAGGTAAAGATACATTTGACGATTAGGTATAAATTATAAAATTTAGAAAGTCTTGACAAAGACTTAGATTTCAATTAATATAAAACTAATATTTATATTTGAATTTTAAGTCTTTAATATTTTCGAAGATTAATACGGAGAGATGGCAGAGTTGGTCGATTGCGTCTGATTTGAAATCAGATGAATCTCACGGTTCCGAGGGTTCGAATCCCTCTCTCTCCTTAAAATAAATATTAAATCATACTAAAACTAAAGAACTAATTTGAAAATCATAAATATTATATTTATTATTAATTGACAAATATTTTTTTATAGTTTACCATGCTTATTGGACACAGAGCTATAGTATGTTTAGAAATTGGGAATAACAATAAAAAATTACTAATAAACATGAGGATTGTGAAAATTATCGAGTACGTATTTAATGTGGTAAGAAGAACTGTAAGGAAAACAGTTAGTTTTGTAGAGTATCTAGCTAACTATTTAGAAGCTTTTATATGGTCTGTAAGAAATAAAATTATTTTTTTAGCACTTGTAATTCTTATAATTCCATTTTGCGCGCAAATAACTAATATTGAAGGTGCTGGAAGGGTTTTAGTAACCTTTTTTGTCATTGATATAATTTTAACATTAGTTACCACATTTTACAAACCAAAAAATCGTATTATTCCTTTGAGGGAACGCGCATTTTCAATAATACCCTATGTTTGGGTTTTTATTGAAACAACTATAAACTATTTTGATTGGTCTGTATATTTTTTAGATGAAGTAATGAGGACAAGTTTTGGACAAAATAATTTTTATACACCCCTTATAAATTTTATAGAACAATACACGAGTCTACCAGGAGGACAATTTATTCAGGTGGGTCTATTCTTTTTATTTTATTATGGGGTTGGTAGAAATAAACTTGTATTTCCATTTTTTATACGTTACAACTACATCCAAGCTATTTTATTCACGGGAATTTCTACTTTTGTTTGTCATATATTTATGCTGTGGGCAAAAGCTCATACAGTACCTGCTGAAACAGGTGTTATTGCAGTACTAATTTATTCTTTGACTGCTTTAGTATATGGTTTTTGTATAGTCTCAACAATATTTGGACGAGAATCAAACATTCCGTTTATTCATCAAGCTATTATGTTTCATACCGGATTAAGGGACGACGATGGGCGTAACCCTATTGGAACAGATGAATATGATAAGTAAAAATTTGAGGTTTAAATAAATTTTGTTATATTCTGAATATTTTTTACCCAAAACCTATTTTATTTAATTAATAGTCTAGCTTGGGTTGACTTTTAATAATCTTTTTATTCATTTTTTTAAAAAATATTTATTTTTAAAAAAATGAATATTTAAAATATTATATTTTCGGTTTCCTACATTAAAAAATTATCAACTATGTAGTAATTAAGTTGGGATAAAAAATCTTTATCAACTAATGTTGAAAAATCTAATCCTATTGAATAATTATGAAATTGATCCAAAATATCCGTTTGAGATAATGGAGTAAAAAATTGTTCTGCAAAAGAATGTGTATCAACATTTGATATCAAATCAACGGTGTTATCTTCATCAATAAAAATCAAGCTAGATAAGTGATCTTTGGTCGATTGTTCTCCTGAGGCCATAGATATAAGGGTTGTTTCGTCAAGCGCATCAAAACTTGCTATAAAATTATCTAAAAAATCGTTTATAATTTTATTTAAGTTGAATATCATAGTTTCAAAAAAGTTTTTGGAAGATTCAATTTTAGTATCAGAATCACCACTCGAATTAATTAAATCCTTAGCTTTGAATAAAAGATTTTGTACCCAATTACGGAAATCATATACCCACTCAGGAGTAGAAAACAATTCAGGATTTGTACCTGATCCAGAATCCGGGTTCGTTCCAGAATCCATACCAGGCGTAGGCGGTGCACCGTTATTTAAGTTTTTTACGTATTTTCCTAATTTTGCTTGAAGAAAATATAAAATTTGAAAGTTTATTATAGGTGCTGGTTCCCAACTAAGGATTTTTGGATAAAAAGATCGCCCAAAACAAAAAACTGGATTAGTCCATAACCATAGTGATAAAAGTGGCTCGAAATAAGGATTGATATTAAGAAACCAACTCACAAGGAATCTGAGCTCCACAGCGACAATATAGAAATTTACTAAAATCCACATAAGTGAAAACATCCCATTTAAAAAAAGCTCAAATGTTTGTGTTATTTGCATGTAATAATCTCCTTTAAAAATTTAAGTAAGTATATTCAAAATATGATGTTATTTAAAAAACAAAAAATAAGTAATTTTAACGGATTACACGGTTAATAAAGACTTGTGTAACCCTAAATGACATAATTATTTATTTTGCTTCTGAAAGTTCAGCCAAGCTAAAATTTGATGTATTTACACTATTGTAGTTTACTTTTTCAAAACGAACAGTAACTCCGTAGCGTACTGCAGATTCATCAATAGAAGCAACTTTACCAACCTCTTGAAACCAATACGATTCTTCACGTAAAATCTTAACATTTGAACCACGTTTTATTGCCATATTTAGTGCGCTAAATTATATTAATTTATATAAATACAATTATATACGAGAAATAAATAAGGTCAACTTTAATAGTTTATTAATTATTAATTTTAGCTGTTAATTTTTCAAAAGTGGAAGGATCAAGTATTGCTAATTGAGCTAACATTTTACGATTAATCTCAATATTTGATTTTTTAAGTCTATTTATAAAAATAGAATAATTCATATTACCAATTTGACGTGTAGCTGCATTTAATCTCGTAATCCATAATTTACGAAATTGACGTTTTCGTTGTTTACGTCCACTATACGAATAATTTAAAGCTTTCATAACTTGTGCATTTGCAACACGAAATAATTTAGAATGACTACCACGAAAACCTTTTGCTAAAGATAAAACCTTTTTCCGGCGTTTACGTGCAACATTTCCTCGTTTAATTCTTACCATAATTTTTCTTTTCTAGTTTTTTAATTTGGGAGCATTAGATATATAGGTTTAAGATCACCACGACTTACTAAACTTTTTTGTCGTAAATTACGTTTACGTGTTGGTGATTTTTTTTCTAGAATGTGACCTGTAAATGCTTGACGACGTATAATTTTTCCTGTTTTTGTTTTTTGATACCGTTTTGCCGCTGAACTACGGGTTTTTAGTTTCAATTTCATTTTGCTTTTTTAATAATTCTATGATTTATTGTATTCTAGCATATGATTATTAATTACGTCTAGTTTTCATCCTTATTGAATTTTTTAATACTCCTAAAAAATAATAAGTCAATTTTAGTGACATCAATGTTAGATGTATGTATAATAGTTCTATTAGAGATGTGTTTAATAAATTTTTTGTTTTGAAATAGTTTTCATTGGCGTAAAAAAACAAACTTAGGTTAAGGAAACTCTAAATATTATATTTGGTAATGTTATATATAAAGGATTAAATTTCAAATGGATGTATTAAATTTAGGATGGGCGACATTAATGACTGTATTTACATTTTCATTATCACTTGTTGTTTGGGGTCGAAACGGTTTTTAAAGCAATACGTAACAGAGTAATTTTAAATCGAGAATTTTATATTTTATTTAGTGAAAGATATTAGAGTAAAATTTTAGTTACTCATTTAAATTTTTACTTTCAAAAGTATTTATCGATTTTTTATTTATTAATTAAAATAGGGATTTTTTATGTTATCAGAAATTTTAACAACTTCAGCATCATGTATTATGATGACACTTTTAGGTCTTTCATTAGGTTTTGGTTTACTTAAAGTTCAAGGCGAATAAATATTTAATATTTATTTGATATGTGTTAATCTCTTCATAAGAGATTTATATTGGCATTTAAATTGATTTTTATTTATGTCAATATATCTTTGATTGTTAATTAAATTTATGTAAATATCTACTATGTTAAATATCATTTTTATCGCTTCGAGTTTTTTATTAATTATTTTAATTTTATTACGGATTCCACAAACAGACAGTTCATCTCAAAACTTTACAATATCTAATTCATTTTTAGGTAGCCCCAAAAGTACGGATGCAACATTACAAAATTTTATTTGGTTTTTAACTTTTCTTTTTCTTTTTTTAGTTAGTTTTAAAACAATTCAAACATTGTAAATTTATTTAATAATTATTCTTTCTTTTTATTTAAATTATGATATTATACTAATACGCGGAGTAGAGCAGTTTGGTAGCTCGTTGGGCTCATAACCCGAAGGCCAATGGTTCAAATCCATTCTCCGCCATTATTTATCAGAAGAAAATTAAAAATTATTTTTTTTTACAAATAAAATATGTTAAATTTTATTAATAAGCTGGTGAAGGGACTTGAACCCCCGACCTACTGATTACAAATCAGTTGCTCTACCAATTGAGCTACACCAGCATATACACTTTATTATATCTAAAATTAAAATGTTCGCAAGTATTAAATTGTAAATTTAAATCTAAACTTCAAAAATTTAGATTTAAATTAATTTAAATGTTTTGCTCTTAAAAAATCAATTAATTATTAGTACAACTACATTGTTTCCTTAATAGTTTTTACTGCATTTTTAACGATTTCTTCAGCTTCAGCATCAAATTTCTGTGTTGTAGCGATTGATTTTCCATACTCAGGTTTTGTTGTTCCTAAGTAGCTAATTAATTTAGTACTAAATTCTTTAACTTTAGGCACCTCAACATCATCAACTAAACCATTGATACCAGCATAAATTATTGCAACTTGTTCCGCTACTGACAATGGTGAACCTTGCGGTTGTTTCATTAATTCACGTAAACGTTGTCCACGTGCTAATTGATTTTGTGTTGCTTTATCTAAATCTGAGGCAAATTGTGCAAATGCTTCTAATTCAGCAAATTGTGCTAACTCTAATTTTAATTTACCCGCTACTTGCTTCATTGCTTTTACTTGAGCCGCTGAACCTACACGTGATACGGAGATTCCCACATTAATAGCAGGTCGAATACCTGAGTTGAATAAATCACCTGATAAGAAAATTTGACCATCTGTAATAGAAATTACATTTGTAGGGATATAAGCAGATACATCACCAGCTTGTGTTTCAATAATTGGTAATGCGGTCATACTACCACCACCAAGCTCATCACTTAATTTTGCAGCACGCTCTAATAAACGTGAGTGCAAGTAGAAAACATCACCTGGATAAGCTTCACGTCCTGGTGGGCGACGTAATAATAATGACATTTGTCGATAAGCTTGTGCTTGCTTTGATAAATCATCATAGATAATTAACGTTGCTTGACCTTTATACATGAAATATTCTGCAATTGATGCTCCTGTATATGGTGCGATGTATTGTAAGGTTGCTGGGTCGTTGGCATTTGCCGCAACGATAACAGTATAAGATAAAGCACCTTTTTCCTGTAATGTTGTAACAATCTGTGCAACAGATGAAGCTTTTTGACCAATAGCAACATAAACACAGACTACATTTTCTGTTTTTTGGTTTATGATCGTATCGATTGCAATTGCCGTTTTTCCTGTTTGACGGTCACCAATAATCAGTTCTCGTTGTCCACGACCAATTGGAATCATAGCATCAATTGCTGTAACTCCAGTTTGCATTGGTTCACAAACAGATTTACGAGCAATAATACCTGGTGCCATAGCTTCAATTAAATTCGTCTCAGTAGCCTCAACCTCACCTAATCCATCGATTGGAGCAGCTAAAGGATTCAGTACACGACCTAATGTAGCAGGGCCAACACCAACTTGAGCAATTTTTCCAGTAGCGATAACTGTACTTCCTTCCAAAATATCAAAACCATTACCCATTAACACGACACCAACGTTATCATTTTCTAGGTTTAAAGCAATACCAACAGTTTTATCAGCAAACTCTAAAAGTTCACCTGACATTACTTGGTCTAATCCATAAACACGTGCAATTCCGTCTCCTACTTGAAGAACAGTACCTACATTGTTTACTTTTACATCTTTGTCGTAACTTTCGATTTGTTGACGAATAATATTACTGATTTCGTCAGGACGAATATTAACCATGATTTATTATTTACCTTATTTATAAATGTTAAAATAACGTTGTTTCTAGCTTTGCAGCGAGTTTTTTTAATTGACCTTTCAGACTATAGTCTAAAATATTAGAGCCAATTTGAACTTGGAAACCACCTAAAAGAGTTTTATCTACTGTAGCAATCATTTTGATATCTTTTGCACCAGTACCTTTTCGGAGTTGATCACAAATTGTAGTAGATTGAGATTCCAATAATGGAATTGCGGATGTGACCTTGGCAATCTTTATCTCAGCTAAATCATAAACCTGCTGTAAGAAATTTTCAGCAATTACTGAAAATATTTCAACGCGGGAACGATCAACAAGAATATTTAAAAATCTTGTTGTGTTTTGGCTAAGAAGTAAAGGAGTTGTTACTTTTAATAGAACATTTTTCTTTGAACTTTTTGAATATAAAGGATTTGATAAATAATCCACTAAATTCTCATTTTGATTAAAAACTTGTAAAAGTTCATTAACATCTTTTGTTATACAATCAACGGTATGGGTTGATACAGCTAAATCTAATAAGGCAGATGCATATGGTGCTGCAATTTTACTTGCGCTCATTTTATTTGACATTATACTTTCATTCCCGAAAAATTATTACAGAATTGATTTATACTACGTTCCATATACGTATTAGCGATCGCTGGGTCATAAAATTGAGATTTCTCTCCTTCTATTAAAACCTGTTTTAAAACTAAAAGTGAAAGATTTTGCTTAATTTCACTAAATATTAAACGTTCACGATTTTTAAGGGTCGTTGTTGCTAATTCAAATCGCGTTTTAAGTTCTTGTTGCGCTCTCTGATAATCATTATCCAATAAGGTCGCCTTTGTTACACGTGTTCGATTTTTAATTCCAACAATGATCAATTGTGCCTGTGCCAATTGCTTTTTTGCTTCATTAAGTCTTTCAGTGGCTTCACGTAACTGCTTCTCTGAAGAAGTTACTCCATTGTTAATTTCGGCTTGGCGCTGGGCAAGTGATTCTTTTAGAGAATCACCTAAAGCTAAATATAAACCAACTATTAAAATAATTTGATTTATTAAATTAGTTTCCAAGATATCTGTATTTATACCAAAGCTTCCACCATGTGCAAGCATTATTGGAGATTGTAATAAAAGTTCCATATGTTATTAAAAACAAATAAGCTAATTCAATACTAGCATTTCTCTACTTAAGATTTCAAAAGAATCAACGAAAATTTGTAATTTAACTAAAAATTAGTGAAATGTTAAAAAATATGTTATCTTTAATTTATTCGTTCTACGTTGATCAGTTTCATTTCAAAAATAGAAATAAACTAATTTACTGCAGTGCCAAATAATTCCACTTGAATACGATTAGCTAAACTATTAATTTCAAGACTAAGTATTTTATTAATTGATACCGTATCTTTTGCAAAATTATCTAAAATAGTTTGAACAACTGTATCAAAATATTTTTGTGAAATATTTAATTCATTATCAAAACTTTCTTTCTGTAATTTCTGTAACTTTGCAATTTCTTGTTGTGCATCTTTTTTTGTTTCAGTTAATTCAGTTTCATATTTTGCTGTTAAGTCAGCAGCTGTAACTAACATTTCTGATGCTTTCGTTAAATTATCAAGAATATAATCATTTCGTTGATTCATTAACGTTGTCAATGGACTATATAAAATTAAATTTAATATAAACATTAAAAGTAAAAATTGAGCAGCAACCAAGGGTAGTGTTGCTCCAATATCGAATAATCCACCACGTTTACTTTCTTCTTCTGCTAAGGCAATAAAGATTTGTTCGTTCATAACCTTTCTAATCTCAAATATTATTTGTATGTTATATTACCTAAAATTAATGCCAAGATATTTCAATAGATTTCTATTGAAATATCTTGGCATTAATTTTAACTAGTGAATGGGTTTGCGAATAATAATGATAGTGCTACTACTAGACCATAAATTGTTAAGGCTTCCATGAAGGCTAAACTTAGTAATAGTGTACCACGAATTTGGTTTTCAGCTTCTGGTTGACGTGCAATACCTTCAACAGCAGCACCAGCTGCTTGACCTTGACCAATACCAGGCCCAATCGCAGCTAAACCAATAGAAAGACCAGCAGCAATTACTGATGCAGCAGAAATAAGTGAATCCATAATAAAATTACCTATAAATAATGAATAAATGTATGTACTTAGAGCTAAACTAACAGGTTTCAATTTTTTACAATTTAATCGATTACTCAACTGCTTCCGTAATATAGGCCGCGGCTAAAGTAGAAAAAATTAAGGCTTGTACAGAACTAGCAAAAATACCTAAACCCATAATAGGTAAAGGAATAATTAAAGGTACTAAGAGAGTTAGTACGCTAATAGTTAGTTCATCTGCTAATACGTTACCGAATAATCGGAAACTTAAAGATAACGGTTTTGTAAAATCTTCTAAAATATTAATTGGTAATAAGATTGGAGTGGGTTGAATATAACGTTTGAAATATCCTAAACCTTTTTTTCTTAAACCACCATAAAAATAGAAAACAGATACAAGTAAAGAAAGTGCGATTGTAGTGTTAATATCATTTGTCGGGGCAGCTAATTCACCTTCCGGAAGATTAATAAGTTTCCAAGGAATAAGTGCGCCAGCCCAATTACACCCAAAGATAAAAAGAAATAATGTACTAATGAAAGGTACCCATGGGCGGTAGAAACTTTCACCAAGTTGATTTCGAGCAATCTCAGTTGTAAAATCAAGGACAAGTTCCATAAAATTTTGCCAACCTTCTGGAATTCTTTGTAATTTAGAAGTACCTAAAAGGGAAGCCCCTAAAAGTAAAAATATTACAAACCACATAACCATGAAAACTTGACCATGTACAGAAAATCCTGCGATATCCCAATAATAGTGAACACCAACTTCTATGCCTGATAATAGTAAAGACGTATTCATTAAATTAGAAAGGTACATAAGTTACGTAAAAGTATTTTATATAATTGAATTTTATTTAATAAATAGAAAAATTAAGTAAAATATGATACATTTAGCGTTAAATTTTTTTTTAGGAGTTTAAAGTTCCACTCACTATACTTTGGCCCAGTGTTTTTAAAATTAATTTGATAGAACCAATAGAATCGTCATTACCAGGAATTGGGATATCAATAAGATCAGGATCACAATTTGTATCTAAAATAGAGATAATTGGGATTTTTAAACTAATAGCTTCTTTAATAGCCGTTAATTCTCGACGTTGATCAATTATAATTAAAACATCAGGTATATCTGGCATATTTTTAATCCCACCTAAATGTTTTTGTAATTTATCAAGCTCCTTTCGAATCGAGGCCGCTTCTTTTTTTGGTAAAAGATCCAAAATACCTTCTTGTTCTTTTTGTTCCAAAATTTTAAGTCTTTCAATTCGTGTTTTAACAGTATTCCAATTTGTTAACATTCCACCTAACCAACGATGGTTAATATAGTATGAATTACAATTTTTAGCTTCTTGAGCAACAATTGCGGAAGCTTGTTGCTTTGTTCCAACAAATAAAAAAGTCTTCTTTTTTTGGGCCGCCGTACTACAAAATAAAGTAGCTTCATTTAATAACTGCGCAGTTTGAACTAAATCTAAAATATGAATCCCATCTCTTTCTGCATGGATATAAGGAAACATTTTAGGATTCCAACGGTTTGCTTTGTGTCCAAAATGAACTCCAGCTTCAAGTAATTGGGCTAATTGAATAGTAGCCATAAATATATTTTCTCCAGTAGTATTAATTTCTTAACTTTAATTAATTCTAACACACCGAATAAATATTAGCTATTAAAAATAATCTATGACATTATTTATTTTATTCTCGAAAACCGGTACCGACTGGAATCAGGCGACCTATTATTACATTTTCTTTTAAACCCCTTAACCAATCAATTTTTCCCTCAATGGCAGCCGTTGTTAAAATTTTTGTTGTCTCTTGAAAACTTGCAGCTGAGATAAAACTATCAGTTAATAAAGAAGCTTTTGTAATTCCGAGTAAAACTGGGTCATAAGTAGCTAATTTTTTATTTTTATACTTTTTCAGAATCGTATTCACATACTCAATTTCTTTTAAGTCAATTATATCATCAGGTAAAAATAGACTATCACCTGTACCTTTAATTTTTACTTTTGAAGTCATACGTCTTAGAATAACCTCTAGATGTTTATCAGCAATATCGACACCTTGTGAATTATAAACTTGCTGAACTTTTTGTATTAAAAGGAGTTGAATATTTTTAAAGCTTAAATAAGCCGATTCATAGTCATCACAATAATTTTTATAATATTCAAAATATGTCAACAATAGGTTATGTGGATTAACAGAACCCTCTGTTAAAGGTTGACCTAGAAAAATATAATCATTCTTTTTTACAATATAGTTTGCGCCATCTTTTAATATTTTTTTATCTTGTTTAGATAGAGGAATAGTAGTTAATAAATCATTACGTAATATAGAAACACCTGTTAATTTATTAACTTTAGAAACAACTCCGGGATAATGATTTAAGATAGCTGCGCCTTGTGGTTTTCTTGCTTCAAAAATTTCTTCAATTTTGGGTAAACCTTGTACGATATCTCCTGTTACAATTTGTTCAAATGTGATTACACCTAATAATTCGTTTTTTTTGATAAATTGTCCAGGTCTTTTAGATAATTTTGTTTCGGATGTTAAGAAAAATGGCGTTCCTTTATGAATAGTTAAACTAAAAGGCGTACGTTTTATAACTTTGCCAGAACAATCAACTTTAATAGTTCGATTTATTTGATCGTTTAATCGAATCATGTCATTTTTTTTACATAAAAAATCCGTATTTTCACTATAATACGTCTTGTAATTTTCTTCTGTAATTATTAAAGTTTTTGGAATTTTAAAAATTTCATTTTTAATATTTTTAATAATTAAATTTTTAGGTGGTTCAACTGCAACTTTTCCTACTAAACTATTTTTTTCAATATATTCTAAATTTTTTACCCATAACGATAATTTTAAAGTCTCATCATTTAATTTTTTTGATAAGAAATTTGGAATATCAATTACTTGTTCAACCATTAAACCTAAATTAAATTTCTGATTTATTTGATTATTAGGGATTAAACGAAATAAAAAATCTAGCTTTGAATTAACTTTACTATCATTAGTTTTCAAATAAAGATATGAATCAATTAAATTGATAGATTGTTTTTTATATTTTTTAGAATTTAGTTTATATTTCAACTGACTAACTAAATCGATATGAATTGATTTATTTAGATTAAATTCGGTGTTACGTAAATTTTTTGGTTTTGGTATATTATATTGTTGAATTGGTCGTAAAATAATACCAAAACAATTTTTTGTTTTTGTTATTTCAATTAAAGTTAAATATGGCACTAAAACATCATCAAAAATAATTTCTCCAGGGAAAAATATTTTTTTATTTAATTTTTTTAACTTTTCAATAAACTCTTTTTGTAAATTACTATATTCAAAAAAGTTACCAGGCTTTATTTGAATTTCATATAAAACATTATTTGAAATTTTTGTTTGAAGAAAACCATCAGTTTTTGAAAAAATACCCTTTAATAATTCAGTCCCTACTTCTTTTAATTTAAAACGGTTGGGGACTAATAATAAAGATTTATCTTTTTTTATTATATGGGTTTCTACAGGAATGAATAAAATTTTACCATTTGTGATAACAATTTCCTTTTTTAAAATTTCATTGTATTTAAGGAATGTTTTATTCGGATAAAATAATTGACCTCCAGTTTCAGTTTTGTATTTTTTATTGAGTAACGTAGCAAAACTTAAATTTTTTTCCTCCAAATTATTTGCCGAGGTATCAATGGCATATAATTCATTTTTTGTTTTATTTAAAATTAGTTTTTTAATTTTTTTATCCCAAAAAATCGGGAAACTAATTAAATGTAAACATTTTACAATTTTTATGACATCAATTGCAGTTTTATTTTTTATGATATTAATAAGTCCATCTTTCTTCGTTGGGATCTTAAATGTTAATAGATTATCTTCTACTCTAATTTTTTTATTTAAATAAAATTTATTTAAAAGACTGTTTTTAAGTGTTGTATATACCTCACCCTCCAAAACCCAAACAATATTACTGTTTGGCGAAAATGTTACCTCTCCCGAATGTAAAGCTAAAATATTTTTTTGTGAATTAATCGTCTGTTTATTTTTAGTAGGTAATTCAGCAATTAAATCACCCATTTTTATAAAACTTTTATTTTTAATAAAAAGAGAGCTATCCGCAGGAAGTGTAAATTTTGTTACTCTATTTTCGTAGTTAATTATTGTAAATTCAGCTTCCCTTTCTAAATTTAAAATATTACGACCATACATTGTTCGAGTTAAATTTGCTTGAAAATTAGTGTTAAAAGAGAAAAATCCAGTCTCTTTTGCTCGAACTTGTCGACTAGGGTCAGCAGTAAAAATACCGCCTGTGTGAAATGTTCTCATAGTCAATTGTGTTCCAGGTTCACCAATTGACTGTGCGGCAATAATTCCAACGGCTTCACCTAAACCAACTAGTTTTCCATATGCAAGATTCCAACCATAACATTTTTGACAAATTGAACGACTTGATTCACAGGTCAAAGGTGAATAAAGCTTTAGTGAAGTGAGATCCTCATTGAGAATCATTTTTGCCTTTTTTTCTGTTATTTGTTCGTTTTTTTGAACAATAAAGTTTAATCTATCTTTAGAATAGATATTATCGGCACTTGTTCTTCCAATTATTTTTTCTAAAAATGCAGAAGTATTATCTTTTTTGTAAAGTTTAATTGAACGTTCGGTGCAACAATCCTGTTCACGAATTATAACATCTTGTGCAACATCAATTAATCTACGAGTTAAATATCCCGAGTCAGCAGTTCTAAGAGCCGTGTCTACAACCCCTTTTCTTGCACCATATGCTGACATAATATAATCAGTGATAGTTAAGCCTTCTCGAAAATTATGAATAATTGGGATATCCATAATTTGACCATTTGGATCAGACATTAAACCACGCATGCCAACAAGTTGACGGACTTGGGATAAATTTCCTCGCGCACCTGAAAATGCCATTAGATATATCGAATTTAAAGGATCCGATTCACGAAAATAATCAACTAAATGATTTTTTAGACTTTCACTAGCTTTATTCCATGTATCTAATACTTTTTGAAAACGTTCAACAGATGTTATTTCACCACGAGCATAAGCAAGCTCGGAATTAGTTATTTCTTTATTTGCAGAGAATAATAAATTTTTTTTACTTGGGGGAATTTTTAAGTCTTCAATACTAATAGAGATTCCAGCTTTTGTAGCATAATGAAAACCAACTTCTTTCATTTCATCGGCTAAACTAGACGCACGTTTTATTCCATAATGGGTATATGCATCATAAATTACCTTTTTTAATTCTTTTTTACTAAAAATTTGATTTTTAAAATGAATTTTTTTTACCATCTTATAAGTATTAGAGATATAAATTTTTAAAAATAGTTTGGTTTATTAATATTCGACCCACAGTTGTTCGAAGATATTTATTATTTCTTAAATTACTAAATTGTCTTTCTGATAATGAAGTATTATGTAAAGATTTTATTCTCTCTATTTCATTTGTACGAACCCAAATCGGGGTATGTAATGAAATCTTTTTTTGTTCATAAGCAAAAATAACGTCATTATAATTCATGAAATATTCATTATTACGTCTTTTTGCATTTGGATTATCAACTGTTAAATAGTAACAACCTAATACCATATCCTGACTTGGTAATATAACCGGTTCACCTGTGGCAGGTAATAAAAAATTATTCGGTGCTAACATTAAAGTTTTAGCCTCTTTTTGTGCTTGACTTGATAAAGGGACATGTATCGCCATCTGATCACCATCAAAATCTGCATTAAAAGCAGTACAAACTAAAGGGTGAAGTTGAATTGCACGACCCGCTACCAAAATAGGCTCAAAAGCCTGGATCCCCAAGCGATGTAAAGTTGGGGCACGATTAAGTAAAACGGAGTGTTTCTTTAAAACATTTTCCAAAATAGTCCATATAATGTGTTCTCCAGTTTGAATTAATTTTTTTGCCAATTTCATATTCGTTGCTAATCCATTTGTAATTAATTGATGGATTATAAAAGGCTGAAATAATTCTAAAGCAATTTCATGTGGCAAACCACACTGATTTAATTTTAATGAAGGACCAACAATAATAACCGAACGGCCAGAGTAATCCACCCGTTTTCCAAGTAAATTTTGTCTAAAACGACCATGCTTTCCTTCTATAATATCTGATAAAGATTTTAAAGCTCGATTGTTTGCTCCTACAGCTTTACGGCCACGTTTACCATTATCGATTAAAGAATCAATTGATTCTTGTAACATTCGTTTCTCATTATGTACAATAATTGAAGGTGCATAGATTCTTAATAAACGAGCTAATCTATTATTACGCGTTATAACACGTCGATAAAGTTCATTTAAATCTGATGTAGCAAATCGACCACCATCAAGTTGTACCATAGGACGTAATCCAGGAGGAATAACAGGAATTACATCTAATACCATCCAACTTGGATTGGAACCTGTTGCTAAAAAGTTTTCGATTAAACGAATTCGTTTAATTATTTTTACACGTGTATCTTTAGCGGGTTTTGGTTCCAAATTTTGATCAAGAAAACTATGACCCGAATCATCTAAACTTAATGCCAAACGATTTTTAACTAATTCTTTTTTTAGATCAATATTACTTAAAAGATATTTAATTGCCTCAGCACCAATTTTTGGTTGATTTTCTTCGTTGTAAGTATAAATATTATTCACTATTGAAGGAGTGTTTTCATATTTTAAATTACTTTTAATTGTGTTTGTCGTAGGTTTATCTTTATCAGAATCTTTTAAAATTAGATAATTGTTAAAATAAATGATTTCTTCAAGCGTTTTTAAACGTCTTCTAAGAATTAAACTTAAATAGCTTGGCATACCTTTTAAATACCAAACATGGGTAACAGGTGATATCAAATCAATATAACCCATTCGATGTCTTCGTACTCGTGATTCCGTTACTTCAACACTACACCTTTCACAAACTAATAATTCATTTGGGGTAATACGTTTGTATTTACCACAAGAGCATTCCCAATTCTTTACAGGGCCAAAAATTTTTTCACAAAATAAGCCATCCATTTCAGGCTTGAATGTTCTATAATTGATTGTCTCAGGTTTAGTAACTTCACCAATTAATTGACCATTTGGAAGTATACGTTCTCCCCATTCACGAATCCTTTTAGGTGATGCCAGATTAATTTTTATATAATCAAAGTTATTCTTAGAGTTGTTCATAACATTTGTCTTTTTAAGTAATTTCAACAGATTTATAATTAGGTACGGATGGTTTAAAAGTTGAAGTTCTCATAATATCTATTTCAATTCCATTAATTTCATCGTTAAAATTCTTTTGAATTTTATACATACTAATGTCTAAACCTAACGATTGTAACTCTAAAATTAAAACTTTAAAAGATTCAGGTATACCCGGCTGAGGAATAGGTTCACCTTTAACGATGGAATTTAATGCTTCATTTCTTCCATACATATCATCCGATTTTAAAGTTAAGATTTCTTGTAAGGTATATGCCGCACCAAATGCTTCAAGAGCCCAAACTTCCATTTCACCAAATCTTTGCCCACCTTGTTGAGATCTACCACCAAGAGGCTGTTGAGTAACTAAAGAATATGGGCCTGTAGAACGTGCGTGAATTTTATCATCAACTAAATGAATTAATTTTAAAATATAACTTTTACAGACTGTGATTGAATTATCAAAATATTCACCTGTTCGTCCATCTTTTAATAAAATTTTACCAGGTGAATTTTTATTATAAATCCAATTTGTTTTTGACTTATTTTTCGCATTTTTTAAAATTTTGTTCAATAGAATACGTGAGGCTTCAGACCCATACATTTCATCAAAAGGTAAAATTTTAAACCGTTTATCTAAGTTATCACCCGCAAAACCAAAAAGACCTTCAAAAAGTTGTCCGACATTCATACGTGACGGTACACCTAAAGGGTTAAGAATAAGATCTATGGGTTTACCGTTTGGTAAATAAGGCATATCTTCACGTGCTAAAATTCTCGATATAATACCTTTATTTCCATGACGGCCTGCCATTTTATCTCCAACTTGAATTTTTCGCATTTGGGCTAAGAAAACTCTTACAATTAATTGGGTTGATGCAGGTAATTCATCCCCATTTTCTCGAGAAAATATTCTAATGTCTAAAACTCGTCCATAACTACCATTTGGTACACGTAATGAATTATCAATTACAGATTGAGCCTTTTCACCAAAAATTGCCCTTAATAACCTTCCTTCTGGTATTTCATCAACTTCTTCACTAGGTGTTACTTTTCCTACGAGAATATCACCTGAACGAACAAATTTTCCTTTTTGAATAAGTCCATTTTCGTCCAAATTTTTTGTCGCTTGCTGGTTTACATTTGGCAGTTCCTTAGTTAATTCTTCAATTCCGACTTTTGTTTCTCTAACTTCTAAATCATATTTTTCAATATGTATAGAGGTAAATAAATCCGCATAAATTAGACGCTCATTGATTAACAAGGCATCTTCAAAGTTATACCCTTCCCAAGGCATATAAGCAACTGTAATATTTTGACCTAATGCAATTTCACCACCTTCCGTTCCAGGGCCATCAGCTATCACTTGACCAGATTTTACATATTCACCTTTCCAAACAATAGGACGTTGATTAATACATGTATCTTGATTTGAACGAATATATTTTTGGAGTTTATAATTCGTTATTTTACCAAGGTTATCTCGAATTCTTATTAGCGTACTTGTGGCATAAATTACATAACCTTCATTATAACTTATTGTAACCATCCCAGCATCAGCCGCTAATTGGTTTTCAAGACCCGTACCTATTATGGCTTTTGTTGGGTATAGTAATGGTACTGCCTGTCGTTGCATATTCGAGCCCATTAATGCTCTATTTGCATCATCATGTTCTAAAAAAGGAATTAAAGCTGTTGCCGAAGAAATAATTTGGACAGTAGAAACTGCAATTAATTGAACTTCAGTTGCTAAAATAATAACAAATTCTTGTTTATATCTTACCGTTACAACCTCTTCTTTAATCTTTTCATTACTATCGAGAGATAAGTCTGCAGGTGCGATTTTCAATTCATCTTCTTCATCTGGAGTAAGATAAATAGCTGGTTGATTTTTTAAGACAATCCCATTCTTTACTCTAAAAAATGGGGTTTCAATAAAACCAAATGAGTTCACTCGTGCATATACCGATAGAGAAGATATTAAACCTGCATTTTGGCCCTCCGGAGTTTCAATTGGGCAAATTCTACCGTAGTGACTTGGATGAATATCCCTTACAGCAAAACTAACATGATCCCGATTAAATCCACCTGGTCCTAATCCACTAATTCTTCTTCGGTGAGTTAATTCCGCTAGAGGATTTGTTTGATCTAAGAATTGAGATAGTTGACTTGAACCAAAAAATTCTCGCATCATAGAAATGATGGGTTTAGGGTTAACAAGAGTTGTGACTTTAAGAATTTTAGTATCACAAATTGTCATCCTTTCAGTTAATATACGTTCTAATCGGATTAATCCTGAACGAAATTGAGTTTGTAATAATTCCCCAACGGATCTTACCCTCCGATTTTGTAAATGATCTATATCATCGATATTACCTTCACGGTATGCTAAACTACCTTTAGTATAAGTTAGTGTAATTAAACCATCAACGATTCCAACAATATCTTTCAGAGTTAAACTAGTTATGTGTTCTGGTAAATTTAAGTTAAATCGTTTGTTAAGTCTATAACGACCAACATTACCAAGATCATAATATTTTTCATTAAAAATTCGATTATCAAATAATTCGCGAATTTCTAAACTCTCCTCGTGTAATATTTCCTTGTCTTGAGTTTCTTCATTTATAATTTGTTTTAAAAATTCGGGATATCTTAAATTATTGAGAATTTCATCAATTTCGATATCTAAAATATTGAAAAATTTTACGATATTAATTCGATCTGTTTTATCAATACTTACTGTCAATAAATTTTTTTTTGGACTTGTTTCCACCCCAAATTTTAACCACGAACCTCGATTTGGGATTAAGGTAGCATGAAAAAATTCACCCTTCTTACTAACTTCTTCTTTGTAGTATACACCTGGGCTACGTATAATCTGGTTTATTATAACTCTTTCACAACCATTTATAATAAATGTTCCACGATCAGTCATTAAGGGTAATTCACCGATAAAAACCTTTGATTTAGTATCATTTGTTATTGACTCATCGACATCCCAAACCTTTAAAATCATTGGGACATAAATTCGAACGGCATAAGTAGTATCACGACGTTTTGTTTCAATAATATTATATTTAGGTTTACGTATTTTATACTCATTCCCAAAAAAATTTAATTCTAAATTTCGATATAAATCAGTAATGGTAGAAAATTTTCCCAACTCTTCGCTTAATCCTTTTGATAAAAACCAACAAAAACTTGCTCGTTGGATTTCAACAAAATCAGGTAATGTTGTTAAAAAAGCTTTTTTATTCATAATTATTCATAAATATCCTTCATTACAGTTTAATTTTGTATTTTAATTTATTAATCGATGAAATTTAAATGGTTAGGCTTTACAAATTTTATGTTATGACAACAAGCTTTTATTTTAATTTTGAAGAAGTGTATTTAATGCGCGTTTTAAAGCAGACTTTTTTCGAGCTGCTGTATTTTTATGTAACACATTAGATTTAGTCGCTTTATCAATTTTACTATACACATTCGATAAATTTGTCATTAAAATCTCTAAATTTGTATCATTCGTTTCTGCTTTATATTGGTCTAATGAGATTAAATATTTTTTTGTAAAAGTTTTAACGTTTGAAGAGTATTGCTTATTTATTGAATTATTACGCTTAGCAATATCAATACGTTTAATTGCTGATTTTATATTTGCCATTTTTTTATTATTACCTTTTTGTTAATAACTATATTTTACTATAATGACTCATATAGAACAAGTTTTAAATAATAATAAATATTTATCTTTATTTAACCCTTGGAATTATATGCTAAATATGGGAGAATATGGTAATTAAATACTAGTAGTATATTAACTTTTATAAAAATTTATATGGCTAAATCAAAAGGAACACGTTTAGTAATAACACTTGAATGTACAGAATGTCGAACAAATGAAATGAAACGTTCAGCTGGTGTTTCAAGATATTCAACTAAAAAAAATAGAAAGAATACACCTGAACGAATTGAGTTAAAAAAGTTTTGTCCACACTGTAATACTCACACAATTCACAAAGAAATTAAATAGGATAAAATATGGTTACTTATAAAGCAAAAAGAAGAGTTTCCCCAATTAAATTGGATCAAACAATAAATTATAAAGATATTAATTTGCTAAAAACATTTATTACAGAACATGGAAAAATCTTATCTCGGAGGACAACAAATTTAACAGTTAAACAACAAAAAGAATTAAAACAATCTATAAAAAGAGCAAGAATTTTAAACTTATTACCTTTTGTTCTAAAAGACAAAATTTAAATTATTATTTATTTATTGAATCTTTGATTTTTAAAACTAATCAGATTTTAAAAAATCGCTTATATTTTACTTATTGTTTGATAAAAAGAATGATTCTTGTAACAGTTTAAATAAATAAAGATTAAAATGGGTCGAATACAAAAAAATGATAATTTTATAGATAAAACATTCACAATTGTTGCGGATATACTACTAAAAGTTTTTCCTGCGAGTAAGCAAGAAAAACAGGCTTTTTCATATTACCGAGATGGAATGTCAGCACAATCTGAAGGTGAATATGCTGAAGCTTTAGAAAATTATTATGAAGCACTTCAGATTGAAGAAGATCCTTATGATAGAAGTTACATTCTTTATAACGTTGGACTAATTTATTCTAGTAATGGTAAATATTTGAAAGCTTTAGAATATTATCACCAGGCATTAGAATTAAACTCAAATTTACCACAAGCTTTAAATAATATTGCCGTGATTTATCATTATCAAGGGATTAAAGCCTCAGAAGCAGAAAATTTAGAAGTCGCAAAAAGTTTATTTGATAAAGCAGGCGAATACTGGAGACAAGCGATTCGTTTAGCCCCCAACAATTATATAGAAGCACAAAATTGGCTTAAAACCTCCGGCCGAAATTAAAAAATCGTATTATAATTGAGTTAGTGGCATTACAATTGACCTAGTCTTAAATTAAATTTTATTTAAGCAAAAACCTATTTTATACATTTTAAATTTGAATGTATAATCGAAACCATATTTATTATCTGAATACTGAATAGTAAAAAAAAAGCAAAATATTTAAGCCATTTATGAAAAGTGAATTAGAACCAGGTTATATTACACAAATTATCGGACCTGTATTAGATGTTGTCTTTCCTTCTGGAAATCTTCCGAAAATTTATAACGCGATTGTAGTAAAAACTAACGAGAAAACTGTTACTTGTGAAGTACAGCAGTTACTTGGTGATAATAAAGTTCGTGCAGTATCTATGAGTGCAACAGACGGTCTACAACGTGGGATTGAAGTGACTGATACAGGTGCCGCTATATCAGTTCCTGTTGGTGTATCAACATTAGGACGTATTTTTAACGTTCTAGGAGACCCTGTGGATAATGGAATCGATCTTCCAAAAGATGTTAGCCGTTCACCAATTCACCGTGAGGCACCATCTTTTACAGAATTAGAAACGAAACCAGCTATTTTTGAAACGGGTATTAAAGTGGTTGATTTATTAGCCCCATACCGTCGTGGTGGTAAAATTGGTTTATTTGGTGGAGCAGGTGTAGGTAAAACTGTATTAATTATGGAATTAATTAATAATATTGCAAAAGCTCATGGAGGTGTATCAGTATTTGGTGGTGTTGGTGAACGTACACGTGAAGGTAATGATTTATACATGGAGATGAAAGAATCTGGTGTAATCAATGAAAAAAACCTAACTGAATCGAAAGTTGCTCTAGTTTATGGTCAAATGAATGAACCGCCTGGAGCACGAATGCGTGTAGGTTTATCTGCCTTAACGATGGCAGAATATTTCCGTGATGTTAATAAACAAGATGTATTATTATTTATTGATAATATTTTCCGTTTTGTACAAGCAGGTTCTGAAGTATCAGCCCTTTTAGGTCGTATGCCATCAGCTGTAGGTTATCAACCAACATTAGCAACTGAAATGGGTGGATTACAAGAACGTATTACATCTACAACATTAGGTTCAATTACTTCAATCCAAGCTGTTTATGTACCAGCAGATGACTTAACGGATCCGGCTCCTGCCACAACATTTGCTCATTTAGACGCAACTACGGTATTATCTCGTGGCTTAGCTTCGAAAGGTATCTATCCAGCTGTAGACCCACTTGATTCTACATCAACAATGTTACAACCTAGTATTGTAGGTGAAGCACATTATGCGATTGCACAAAGAATTAAAGAAACATTACAGCGTTATAAAGAATTACAAGATATTATTGCAATTTTAGGTATTGACGAATTATCTGAAGAAGATCGTGCAGTTGTGGCAAGAGCGCGTAAAGTTGAGCGTTTCCTTTCACAGCCATTCTTTGTTGCTGAAGTATTTACAGGTTCACCTGGAAAATACGTATCATTAGAAGATGCTATGAAAGGGTTTAATATGATCCTAGATGGTGAACTTGATGATTTACCAGAACAATCTTTTTATTTAGTTGGTGATATTAATGAAGCAATTGAAAAAGCGCAAAGTCTAAAAGCATAATTAAATCTAGGAGCAAAATGAGCTTAAAAATTCGTGTTATTACTCCTGAGAGAATTGTTTGGAATACATCTGCAGATGCAGTTATGTTACCAAGCATATCAGGACAATTAGGAATTTTAACTAATCATACACCATTAATCACATCTCTTGATATTGGTGTTTTACGTTTAAAATTAGGGGAAACTTGGAAGCCTATTATTATATTAGGGGGTTTTGCTGAAGTCGAAGACGATGAAGTCACGGTATTAGTCAATGGTGTTGAAGAAGTAACTTCTGGAGATGTAAATCTTGCTAAATCTGCCTTGGAGCAAGCTTCTAAGCAATTAGAAAATGCAACAACGGATAAGGAAAAAATTGAAGCTTCACAAAATTTAAAACGTGTTACAGCTCGAGTTTTAGCATTAACATATTTATAAATGTAAGTTAATACTTATTAATAAAAAAGTATAGACTGTTCTATTTAGATTGCTTTTTATATTCCTTTGATTTCATCTTTTAAAATTTATTTTTATTAAAATCAAAGGAATACCTTAGAAGATACTTTTATTATTAATATTTAATTTAAAATTATTTTAAGTAATTATATGGCTAGTCAAAATTTGCCTAATCAAAATAATTTTTCATTTAATTTTATATTAAATAATCAGAATGAAAAATTAAACCTTGAACTACCTTTTACGGAGCATGTTGAAGAATTAAGGCAACGAAGTTTACATATTTTAAGCTTATTAGCTCTATTTTCTTTATTAGCGTTTATTGAAATAAAACCTATTGTTCATTTATTAGAAATTCCCGTTGATAATGTGAAATTTTTTCAATTATCACCCGGTGAATATTTTCTTGAAACAGTTAAAATTGCACTTTATGCTGGTATAATTCTTACAAGCCCAATTCTTTTAAGTCAATTAACTTTTTTTATAGTTCCAGGTTTAACCTCTAATGAGAAAAATTTAATTCTACCTTTATTTTTTGGTTCAATAATTTTATTTTTCATTAGTTTAGGTTTTTCTTATCTATGTTTAATTCCAGCTGCATTGAAATTTTTTATTAGTTACAGTTCAGATGTTATAGAACCGTTATGGTCCTTTAGTCAGTATTGTGATTTTATTTTAATTTTATTTTCAACAACCGGTATTGCGTTCCAAATTCCTATTTTTCAGATAGTTTTAGGTATTTTAGGCATAATTTCAGGTCAAACGATGTTAAAATTATGGAAATATGTAGTTTTAATCGCTGTTATTATTGGGGCAGTATTGACACCATCAACTGATCCAATTACTCAAATATTATTGTCAACTGCAATAATATTACTTTATTTTTTAGGAGCTGGTATTTTAATTTTTTTAAAACGCTAATTTTTATTGGGTAAGTGAAATATTCATTAACAAAGATACATCTTTTGAATTTTATAAACTAACTTGAAAAATTATAAATGCAAATTTTTCATTGGAAATTTAACCTAAAATCTTTAGGTTTAACTTCAGTAATTGCTAGTTTAGTTTTGTCACAACAAGCTCTAGCTTTTCCTATTTATGCACAACAGGCTTATGAAAATCCACGTGAAGCAAATGGTCGTATTGCATGTGCAAATTGTCATTTAGCTCAAAAACCTGTAGAAATTGAGACACCTCAATCAATCTTACCTAATTCAATTTTTGAAGCTGTTGTTAAAATCCCTTATGATTTAAATAGTAAACAAGTTTTAGCTAGTGGTACAAGAGGCGGTTTAAACGTAGGTGCAGTTGTTATCTTACCAGAAGGTTTTAAATTAGCACCTGCTAATCAATTAAGTACTGAGATTAAAGAGAAAAATAAGGGTGTTTATATCTCACCTTATAGTTCAAAAGCGGAAAACATTTTAGTTGTTGGCCCGATTTCAGGTGATAAGCACCAAGAAATTATTTTTCCTGTGCTTTCGCCTGATCCAGCAAGTAATAAAGAAGTTAATTTTATCAAGTACCCAATTTATGTTGGTGCCAATCGTGGACGTGGGCAAGTAAACCCAACTGGTGATAAAACAAATAATAATCTAATTTTATCAACGGCAACTGGTCAGGTAAGTAATATTGGAACAAAAGAAAATGGAAGCTTTGAAATAAGTATTAAATCTTCTACAGGAGATGTAATTGTTCAAAATATTCCTAAAGGTCTTGAATTAGCAGTCGAAAATGGTAAATTAGTTACTATTGACCAACCATTAACGAAAGATCCTAATGTAGGTGGTTTTGGACAAACAGAAACTGAAATTGTTCTACAAAGTCCAGCTCGTATTTATGGTTATATGGCATTATGCTTATTTATTACATTAACACAAGTTTTCTTAGTAATTAAGAAAAAACAATTTGAAAAAGTTCAAAGTGCTGAAATGAACTTCTAAATAAAAAATTAAAGCTCATTATTTAAATGATGAGCTTTAATTTTATTAATTTTTATTCTAAATCTTGACGACTTGGGTTTCGTGATGGATCACTTGAAAGAAAACCAAAAATAAAAAGTGAAACAAAGAAAACTACTGTAGTATATACTAAAACTTTTAGAGTTAACATAATTTGTGTAATATAATTTAAGATTATTAATAGCCTAATACAAAATTCATTTTAGCGAACTTTATAAAATTTTAGGGACTAAGTAACAAATTTTTTGTTAATCATTCATTTATATTTTATATTATTTTTAGAAATTTAATATTAAAATGTTAAATCTTTACGTTTTGTTATTTGATTTTGATCATAATTTAAGTCACGTAGTTTTTTAAGCATATTTTCAAAGTAATCTTCTAAATAACTTTCTAAAGTTAAAAAATTTTGTGAATTAAAATCTGAAGATGTTGTTTGTAAATAACTTTTTTGTTCATTTGGACTTGAAAAAATTTCACTAAACGCTAAGCGATCATGAATTTCCCATGTCCATTTTGAAAATAACATTATTGCTTTTATAAAACTTAGAGTGAATAATGAAGTAAATGTTACTTTCGCAGACTGTCCTGAAAATTCTTCACATAATTTTATAATTTCTTGCGAAGTCCAATTTTTAGGACCAAATAAACTAATAATAGAATCTTTATTTGATTTTTGTTCTTTAGATTCGATACTATTTAAACTTTTTGTGCAACATTTAGCAATATCACGAGTGTCAATAAATGCAATTAATTTAGAATCTTGAGTAGTAGAAATTGTTTGTTGATCTAAAATTGGAATAGCATATTGAGTTATAATACCTTGATAAAATCCTTGTATTTGAAAAATTGTATAAGAAATTCCAGAAGTTTTTAAAATATTTTCTATTTTATTTTTTAAACGCATTAAAGGAATCGATTGAAATTTTTCATTTTCACTTATCGAAAAGAAAACAAATTTTTTAATTTTTGCAATTTTTGCAGCTTTGATAAGAGCGATTTTACCGATTAAATCAACTTGTTCAATAGTTGCAATTTCTTCTTCAGGGCGTAAAGTTGCGGCATCAATAACGGTCGTTATTCCTTTCAAAGTGTTAGGAAGTGTTTCGGGTAGTTTTAAATCACCATAAATTAATTCAGCACCCCATTCTTTTAAGAAATCAGCTTTACGTATATTACGTACTAAACAACGCACTGGATATCCACAATCAAGTAATTGTTTAACGACTTGCCTTCCTAATGTTCCAGTTGACCCTACTACTAAAATTGTCATATATATATTATCTCGATTATTTTTACAAAATAGAAATGGCGTCCTAATTTAAATATAAATTATTAACTTAATTAGATTCTTAAACGATTCAGCTAAAATATATCATTATTATATATACTAGTAAAGTTAAAAAAATATTTAAGAATCGAGAATAAAAGTATTCAATAAAAATTTGAACAATAATAATTTTATATGTGTCAATTTAATATTAATTCATAAAAGTTAAGGAGTCTAAATTTGGATAATTGTGACGAAATATATAATCTTATATTAAATATTTCGTCACGATAAATTAAAATAAACTTATGATATAAAACAATTATCTACATAGGTTTATTTTACTTATTTATTCTTAATAACGCTCACCAGCAGGCTTAGCTTGAACTGCATAAGACTGGATTGTATAACGTTGGAAACGACCCTCAACTTCTGTACGTTGTGTATAGAAACCTGGCTCATATGCTGGACGCTGGATGATAAAAGAGTGTACACAACTTTCACAACCTTTTGATGCATCAAATGCTTGACATTTAATGTAACCAGTTGGGTTAGCTTTACGACATTCTTGAACTTCAAACATTACAGCTGCTGGGTCTTTAACGTCGAAAAGTGGTAAACCCCAAAGTTCCCAGTAAATATTACGTGGATGTGGATCATCTGTCCACTCAATATTAATTGCCCAACCTCTTGAAATACAATACTCAACTTGTTTTTTAATTTGAGCATCATTTAAATCTGGTAAAAATGAAAAAGCACCTTGTGTAATTCTCACTGTTCAAAATTCCTTGTTTTTAATTTTATAAGTGTTATATTGATCTTAGCGGTTTGTAGTTGTAGTCTCTACGAAATCAGCTGTATCTGTAGAACTATAGTTGAAAGAAATACCTTTCCATAAGTCTAAAGCTGTCTGTAATGGACCACACATTCTAGCAGCATCTTGAAGAATTGAAGGGCCTTCAGCCATATAATCACGACCTTCATTACGTGCTAAAATCATTGCTTCAAGAGCAACACGATTCGCAGTTGCACCAGCTTGGATACCATCTGGATGACCAATTGTACCACCACCAAATTGCATAACTACATCATCACCTAAATAGTTAACTAATTGATGTAATTGACCACAATGGATACCACCTGAAGCTACTGGCATACACTTACGTAATGATGCCCAATCTTGAGCAAAGAATAAACCTTGAGGTAAATTAACATCTGATTTAACATCTAATAGTGTATTATAGAAGCCTTTAACCATTAATGGGTCACCTTCTAATTTACCTACTACTGTACCCGCGTGAATATGGTCAACACCTGCCATTCGCATCCACTTACAAATTACACGGAAGTTAATACCATGATTTTTCTGACGTGCATAAGTTGAGTTACCAGCACGGTGAAGGTGAAGAATCATATCATTCTTACGAGACCATAATGCAATTGACTGGATTGCAGTATAACCCATTACTAAGTCAATCATGATAACTACAGTACCTAATTCTTTAGCATACTCAGCACGCTCATAAACGTCCTCCATAGTAGCCGCAGTAACGTTAAGGTAAGAACCTTTCACCTCACCAGTAGCTGCAGATGCACGCATAATACCTTCTTGTACGTAAAGGAAACGCTCACGCCAGCGCATAAACGGTTGAGAGTTAATATTCTCATCATCTTTAAGGAAATCTAAACCACCTTTAAGACCTTCATATACTACACGACCATAGTTACGACCAGAAAGACCTAATTTAGGCTTTACAGTTGCTCCTAATAAAGGACGACCAAAACAGTTTAAACGCTCACGTTCTACAACTACACCAGTTGCAGGACCTTGGAATGTTTTAAGGTATGCATACGGAATACGCATATCTTCTAAACGAAGAGCCTTAACAGCCTTGAAACCAAATACGTTACCAATGATTGAAGCTGTAATATTAGCTAATGAACCTTCTTCAAATAATTCACATTCATATGCGATATAGCCAAAGAATTGATCAGGTGTATTTGGTACAGGGTCTACACGGTATGCTTTTGCACGGTAGATATCACACGCAGTTAAAAGATCGGTCCATACAACAGTCCACGTTGCAGTTGAAGACTCACCTGCTACAGCTGCAGTTGCCTCTACTGGATCTACACCTGGCTGAGGTGTAATACGGAATAGAGCTAAAACATCAGTTGCTTTTACAGTATATGCAGCATCCCAGTAACCCATTTTTGCATATGGAATTACACCAGATTCGTAACGCTCACTTTTGATTCGTGTACGTTCTGATACAGATTGAGACATGAATTTCCTCCTAAAGGGTAAATTTACTCAAAACCGAATAGGTTTTGTTAGACCGTTAAAATAGAGATATTTTTAGGTCTCTGCATTTGTTATACCACCAAAACGGAAAAAATATCTAAGAAAATAGTAAAATAAATTTAAAATAATTGATTAGTATAAAAAATAAATGTAATTTTTTATACTAATCAATAAAGAGACATCTTAATTCTATAAATTTTTATGAAAATTTTCTATAAAAATTTAACCGAATTTTCCAGATGTTGAAGCAATTAAAAAAGCAGCATAAGTCAAAATATAACCAACTGCAAAATGAGCTAAACCAACCAAACGAGCCTGTACAATCGAAAGTGCAACAGGCTTATCACGCCAGCGAACAAGGTTTGCTAACGGTGTGCGCTCATGAGCCCAAACAAGGGTTTCAATTAATTCTTGCCAGTAACCACGCCATGAAATTAGGAACATGAAACCTGTTGCCCAAACTAAGTGGCCAAACAAGAACATCCATGCCCAAACAGCTTGGCTATTCATACCAAATGGATTGTAACCATTAATTAATGGCGAAGAGTTTAACCATAGGTAATCACGTAGCCAACCCATAATATAATTGGAAGACTCATTAAATTGAGCCGGATTTCCACCCCAGATTGTAACATGTTTCCAATGCCAATAAAAAGTAACCCAACCAATTGTGTTTAACATCCAGAACATTGCTAGATAGAATGCATCCCAAGCTGAAATGTCACATGTACCACCACGACCTGGACCGTCACATGGGAAACTGTATCCAAAATCTTTTTTATCTGGCATTAATTTTGAACCACGTGCATCTAAAGCACCTTTAACTAAAATTAATGTTGTTGTATGTAAACCTAGTGCAATAGCATGGTGAATTAAGAAATCACCAGGACCTACTGTTAAAAATAATGAATTCGCATTATTGTTAATAGCTTCTGACCAACCAGGTAACCAAACTTTAGTACCAGCAAGTGTTGCTGAACTATCTGGTGAAGATAATAAAACATTGAAACCATACAGTACTTTACCAGAAGCTGCTTGAATCCATTGAGCAAAAATTGGCTCAACTAAAATTTGTTTTTCTGGTTGTCCAAAGGCAACAACAGTGTCATTGTGAATATATAAACCTAAAGTATGGAAACCTAAGAATAATGAAACCCAACTTAAATGAGAGATTATAGCTTCTTTATGTTCTAACATACGAGCTAAAACATTATCTTTATTCATTTCAGGATCATAATCTCGAACAAAGAAAATTGCACCATGGGCAAAAGCACCAACCATTAAAAATCCTGCTATATACTGGTGATGAGTATATAGCGCGGCTTGTGTTGTAAAATCTTTCGCAATATATACATATGCAGGTAAAGCATACATATGTTGAGCTGTTAAAGAAGTGGCAACACCTAACGATGCTAGTGCTAGACCTAATTGAATATGTAAAGAATTTGTAATTGTATCAAATAAACCACGATGACCTGCACCTAAACGTCCTCCTGGTGGACGATGCGCATCAAGAATTTCTTTTAAATCATGACCAATTGCGAAATTTGTACGATACATATGGCCAGCAAGAATAAATACAACAGCAATAGCTAGTTGATGATGAGCAATGTCTGTTAACCATAAAGCTTGAGTTTGAGGATTAAAACCACCAACAAATGTTAAAATTGCCGTGCCTGCACCTTCACTCGTACCAAAAATATGTTGTGCTGTATCTGGATTATTTGCGTAAGCTAACCAATTACCACTAAAAAATGGAGCTAAACCTTCGGGATGTGGAGGAGTAACTAAAAAATTGTCCCAACCTACATGAATACCGCGTGATTCAGGAATGGCTACATGTACCAGATGACCCGTCCAAGCTAACGAACTTACACCTAATAAACCTGATAAATGGTGATTTAAACGTGATTCATTATTTTTAAACCACGATAAACTTGGTTTAAATTTAGGCTGTAAATGAAGCCAACCTGCAAATAATAAAAGGCTCGAAAGAATTAATAATCCAATAGAACCAACGTATAAATCATTATTTGAACGCATACCAATTGTATACCACCAATGATAAACACCAGAATAAGCAATGTTAACCGGATAATTTACACCACCACGTGTAAAAGCTTTAAGTGCAGGTTCGCCAAAATGAGGATCCCAAATAGCGTGTGCAATTGGTTTAACCTTTAATGGATTTAAAATCCACTGCTCAAAGTTTCCTTGCCATGCTACATGAAAAAGATTACCAGATGTCCATAAGAAAATGATTGCTAAATGACCGAAGTGCGAAGCGAAGATTTTTTGATATAAACTCTCTTCTGTCATTCCGTCATGACTTTCTAAGTCATGGGCTGTTGCAATACCATACCAGATCCGTCGTGTGGCTGGATCTTGTGCAAGAGCCTGACTAAATTTTGGAAATTTAGTTGCCATAATATTTTTATTACCTTTTTAAAATTAACCCACCGAAATAATACGTGCTAAAAAGAACGACCATGTTGTCCCAATACCTCCTAAAAGATAATGAGCAAGCCCAACAGCACGACCTTGTGTAATACTTAATGCGCGTGGCTGAATAGATGGTGCAACTTTTATTTTGTTATGTGCCCAAACAATAGATTCGATTAACTCTTGCCAATAACCACGTCCACTAAATAAGAACATTAAACTAAATGCCCAAATGAAGTGCGCACCTAAGAAAATTAAACCATAAGCAGAAACGGCAGAACCATATGATTGAATAACTTGTGAAGCTTCCGACCATAAGAAGTCTCGTAACCAACCATTAATAGTAATAGCACTTTGTGCAAAATTACCACCTGTGATATGCGAGACTGCGCCGGTTGGACTCACCGTACCCCAAACGTCGGATTGCATTTTCCAACTAAAGTGGAAAATAACTACTGAAATTGAATTATACATCCAGAATAATCCTAAGAATACATGATCCCATGAAGAAGATTGGCATGTACCACCACGACCTGGACCATCACATGGGAAGCGGAAACCTAAGTTAGCTTTATCTGGAATTAGTTTTGAACTACGTGCGTATAAGGCACCTTTTAATAGAATCAAGACAGTAACATGAATAGTAAAAGCATGAATATGGTGAACCATAAAATCTGCTGTTCCTAAACTAATCGGCATCATCGCAATTTTACCTCCAACTGCTACGACATCTCCACCAAACGCGTAACTTGCTGTAGTTAAAGCATTTGGGGCTGTGTTTCCAGGAGCCGCTAAATGGGTATTCTGAATCCATTGTGCAAAAACGGGTTGTAATTGGATAGCCTTATCAGAAAACATATCTTGAGAACGGCCTAACGCGCGCATTGTATCATTATGGATATATAAACCAAAACTATGTACACCTAGGAAAATACAAACCCAATTTAGATGAGAAATAATTGCATCACGATGGCGAATTACTCTATCTAATAAGTTATTATAACTTGTTGACGGGTTGTAATCACGAACCATGAAAATTGCGGCATGCGCTGCAGCACCAACAACACAAAAACCACCAATCCACATATGATGCGTAAATAAAGATAACTGTGTTGGATAATCAGTTGCAATATAAGGATATGGAGGCATAGCATACATATGGTGAGCAACAATAATACTTACTGAACCAACCATCGCTAGATTAATAGCTAATTGAGCATGCCATGATGTTGTTAAAATCTCATAAAGTCCTTTATGACCCTGACCAGTAAATGGACCTTTGTGAGCTTCTAAAATTTCTTTCATGCTATGACCAATTCCCCAATTTGTACGGTACATGTGTCCCGCAAAAATAAAGAGTACAGCTAATGCTAAATGATGATGTGCTGTATCACTTAACCATAAACCACCAGTAACTGGATTTAAACCACCCTTAAAAGTTAAAAAATCAGAATACTCATTCCAATTAAAACTAAAGAAAGGAGTTAAACCTTTAGCAAAACTTGGATAAAGTTGAGCCATTAAGTCACGGTTAATTAAAAATTCATGTGGTAGAGGAATCTCTTGTGGAGCGATACCTGCATCAAGTAATTTATTAATTGGTACAGCAATATGAATTTGATGACCTGACCAAGATAAACACCCAAGACCAAGTAAACCAGCTAGATGGTGGTTCATCATAGATTCCGCATTTTGAAACCATTCTAATTTAGGTGCAGCTTTATGATAATGAAACCATCCGGCAAACATCATTACAGCTGACATAAATAAACCACCAAGTGCTGTCCAATAAAGTTCAACTTCACTTGTAATACCTTCCGCACGCCAAAGCTGGAAAAAACCTGATGTAATTTGAATACCTTGGAAATTACCTCCAACATCACCATTCAAAATTTCTTGGCCGACAATCGGCCAAACAACTTGAGCACTTGGCTTTATACCAGTTGGGTTAGCCAACCACGCTGAATAATTTGAAAAATAAGCTCCATGGAAATGCATACCACTTACCCATAAAAAGATAATTGATAATTGTCCAAAGTGAGCACTAAAAATTTTTCTAGATACGTCTTCTAATGAATTCGTCTGACTATCAAAATCATGAGCATCTGCATGTAAGTTCCAAATCCATGTAGTGGTTTTTGGACCTTTAGCTAAAGTTCGTGAAAAATGACCAGGTTTTGCCCATTTTTCGAAAGTAGTATCAACAACATCTCGATCTACTACAACTTTAACTTTTTTAACATCACGCTCTTGTGAGCTAATTGTCATATGTCTCTCCTTTTGGAGATAAAAAATTAGAAACTCCCGAATCTCTAAATATATTTAGTTAAAAATTTATTTTAACACAGGTTTTCATAGTATATTATGAACCTAAAATTAAAATAAATAAATTAAGTTTTAAATTATTTTATACCCCCAAGGGAATTCGAATCCCTGTCGCCTCCGTGAAAGGGAGGTGTCCTAGGCCTCTAGACGATGGGGGCAATATTTACATTAATAAATTTATTCTCTAATCTTATATTGACATAAATCATGATATTTGTCAATTTTGGTAACAAAAAGTGAGAAAGATTTATTTTAAATCAATCGGGATAACAGGATTTGAACCTGTGACATTCTGCTCCCAAAGCAGACGCGCTACCAAACTGCGCTATATCCCGATTTATATAGATACCATACAATAAAATATTGAAATTGTCTATATAAGTTTTTTATTTTAATATACTTAAATAAAAATCAAAGTTATTCTTGAAAACAGGATCTTTTAAAAACTAATAACAATATGTGAACTACGTTTTAGAAATTAAATCGGGATTCCATACAAGTATGAAAATTAAAGTTTTAAAATTATCGTATATATATAAATCAGTCAAGAAAACATGATCTAATATAGCTTTATTTATATTTTGCGTTATAATATTTTTATTATTATTACAAAATTGTATAGGTATAAATATGACATCAAATTTATCTTCGTTTGTTTTTAGTTTAGTTGCTGGTGGTTTTGTTTTAACTGCTATCGTAGCAGCTGTTATCTGGGTAAGTTCAAATGATCAATTAACACGCGGTTAATAGAAAAATAGAAAACAATGATAAACATAGGATTCGGTCCAAATATTTTATTAGGTATCTTTATTATTTTAGCTGTCTTAAGTTTATATTTTTTAAGAACAATTAAATATGATTTATCACGCGATATCGATATTTTCTTTACAACATTAGGATTAATTTATAGTTCAATTTTGATTGTTCATGGTTGGCGTCTTGATCCAATTTTATTGTTTGGACAAATTTTAATAATTATTACATTATTAGCAATTGGCTGGGAAAATATTAGGTTACGTGGTTTGGTAGCCAAAAATAATAACCTTTTTGAAAAGGATTCATAAAAACGAAACTTAAAAAAATGGGCAGTACTGGATTCGAACCAGTGACCATCTGCTTGTAAGGCAGACGCTCTACCACTGAGCTAACCACCCTTATTTGTTAACCAATTGTATCAATTCAAACAACTTTTGTAAAGCTTTTACAAATTTATATTTATGTGTGATTCGTTAAGTTTTAGACTTTCACACATAAATTTATTTTATAAGTTGCCTTTTTTAAGCGCTAATAAAAGAATTACAATAGGTCCTGATAATAAAATTAGTGCTGATGAAAGTAATTGTCCAACAACTTGTAAATTAACCATTATGATGTCCTTTAAATTATTATTTGTTCAAGAATGTAAATTAGGTTTACCTACCCTAATATATATCATATTTTGTCTAAAGTAAATAAAATTTTATGGTTTTATAAAAAATAAAATTATGGTAATATATAAGAAATGGGTTGCTAACTCAATGGTAGAGTACTCGGCTTTTAACCGATAAGTTCTGGGTTCGAATCCCAGGCAACCCAATTACGATCAGTATTGGTATTTTTATGCTAAAAATTATTATAATGAAGGTAAAGTAGATTAGACCTAGAAATGCAAATAAAAAAAGATTTAGACCAATTACTAGGTATCTTACCACCTGCACTTGAAACAAAAATTCAAAGACATTCTAAAAAACAGGCTTTAGTTGAGATTGTTCTTGATTTAGGACGTCGTCCTGAGGCTCGTTTTCCAACTCATGCCGAATACTTATCCCCAAAGCTAGTTACGTGGCAAGATTTAGATTACTCTATTAAATCGTTAAGTAAATTTACAGACGATAACCGTGCAGGAATTGAAAAAACTTTGCATCGAATTAGTTGTATTCGAAATCGTGAAGGACTAATAATCGGCCTAACTTGTCGTGTTGGTCGAGCTATATATGGAACAATAAATATTATTCGAGATCTCTTAGAATCAAAAAAATCAATTTTGATTTTAGGATGTCCTGGTGTAGGTAAAACTACTATGATTCGTGAAATAGCACGTGTTATTGCTAATGAAATGGAAAAAAGGGTAGTAATTATTGATACTTCAAATGAAATCGCTGGTGATAGTGATATACCGCATGTAGGTATTGGCCGAGCGCGTCGAATGCAAGTATCACATAGTAATTTGCAACACAACGTAATGATTGAAGCAGTCGAGAATCATATGCCAGAAGTAATTATAATCGATGAGATTGGTACTGAGCTTGAAGCTTTGGCTGCACAAACTATCGCAGAACGGGGTGTTCAGTTAATTGGAACGGCCCATGGAACTTTTTTAGGTAGTTTAATTAAAAATCCAACTCTTTCTGATTTAGTTGGAGGTATTCAATGTGTAACTTTGAGTGATGAAGAAGCTCGTAGAAGAAGTAGTCAAAAAACGATTCTCGAGCGAAAAAGTTTACCAGCTTTTCAAATCGCAATTGAATTAAATACACGAAATTCATGGACAATTCATGAACAGGTTGAAAATTCAATTGATTTTTTACTTCAAGGTTTGCAACCCAAATTACAAGTTAGAAACATTGATAATTTATCTTTAACAAAAATTTTATTAAGTAAATATATACCAAATGATCCTTCGACCCTAACTTCAGAAATAGCAAATAAAAATTGGCGTAGTAAAATTGTCAAAATATCTAGTTCTACTAATCAAATATTTGACGAAAGTTTAATTAAAAAAACAAATATGTCGGAACGTATTAATTTTAAATCTAGATATTTTTTAAATTTAAAAAATGATAAAAATAGCTTTAAACATGACAAGTTAAGATCTTCTTATTATGTATATCTTTACTCAGTTTCTACCTATAATTTTTTAAATCTTTCAAAATTCTTAAAGGTAAATTTATTAATTACCGAACAGTTAGAAAAGACAGACTATATCATTGGTCTAGAATCACATTTAAAAAATAATCAAAACATTTTAAAATTTGTATTGAATAATAGGATTAATATTTTGTATCTAAAACAAAATAATATAAATGAGATGAATAAAACTTTATTAAGCCAAAAAGAATTTCATATTGATTAACTTGTTTTTCTTTTACAAATTTTAAAATTTGTAAAAGAATTTTTTTCATTAATCTAACTCAAAAACTTGATTAAATACCTGTGCTACTTTATCACCAGAATCTATTGTTTCTAATGGATCTTTACGTAGACGATGACGTAAACATAAAGTTATAATTTTTTGGATATCCTCAACTTCTACCGTTGTACGATTGTTGTAAGCTGCGTATGCTTTAGCTGCTCGATTTGTTACGATATCCCCACGTAAACCATCAACGTCTAAAATACTGCAAATTTCAGAAATTTTAACACGTAAATTATAATCAATTTCCATTGTTGATAATAAACTTTGAGCATCAGTAATTCGTTTAGTTACTGCCTCTTGTTCGTCTTTATATTGATCAATCCATTCTTGGGGATTAAGATCAAATGAAGTTCGTTCTTCAACAATTCTCACTCGTAAAGTTGGATCTTTTACAGTTCTAATTTCAGCGTGCATACCGAATCGATCGAGTAATTGAGGGCGTAGTTCTCCCTCTTCGGGATTACCCGACCCAACAAGAACAAATCTAGCGGGGTGGCGAATTGATATACCTTCTCTTTCCACTGTGTTCCATCCTGATGCTGCTGAATCTAAAAGAATATCTACTAAGTGATCATCCAATAAATTTACTTCATCAACATAAAGTATTCCACGATTAGCTTTTGCTAATAATCCTGGCTCAAATGCTTTAATACCCTCGGTTAAAGCTTTCTCAATATCGATAGTTCCACATACTCTATCTTCAGTTGCACCAAGTGGTAGATCAATCATTGGAATTTTAATTCCTTCAGTTTCTAATGTTTCGTTATTACGATAACGCGCCAAAACTTCTGCACTCATTAATTCTAAATCGGTTGGGTGTGAGTTAAAAGGATCACTTTTAACTATGTCAATTTTAGGTAGTAAATCAGCTATCGCTCTAATTGTCGTCGATTTACCAGTACCACGATCGCCCATAATCATAACTCCACCAATTTTTGGATCAATTACATTTAATTGAAGTGCCAATTTCATTTCGTCTTGTCCGATAATCGCACTAAACGGAAAGATAGGTAAATTTGTTTTTTTAGTCATATTTTAATTTTTTAAAAGGATAAGCCGTTGATAATCAAAAATATCCCTGAAATTTTTAATTAGTGATTTTTTTGATATCATTACTTTATTTAGGTTTTGGATTATAATCGAGTCTTAACATAAAAATCTTAAAAAAATAAATATTTAAGATATGAAAATAATCCTATAAAATTTAATTATTTAGTGCTGTTCCAAGTCGAATCGCTAAAAGAGAAGGGATAATTGCTATAGCCAATGCGAATAAAATTTGTGAATCACTAAGCATTTTTTCTTTAAATTATAAATTAAATATAAGTTTTAGCAGAATAGTCTACTAACAAGAATTATACACGTAGTTATCACAAAATTCATTTTTAATTAAATTAAAGATTTTTTATTCTTTAGTGTATTAATCTAATTTTTGGTTCATTTCTTAAAGCAAAAATAATTCTATCAAACTTAAAGTCACCTAAATTTCTATTATTATTTTTAAAATCACGTTTACTTTGTAAAGCATAAAATTAACTACTAGTTTCATTATTTTGTAGTGTAAAAAATTTTGATTTTCAAATCAAAATTGTTATTTTATAACTAAAATCAATAATTTTAGTTATTATTATTTGAAGTATCTCAATCCTTAAAAACAATAAAATTACACCTAATAAAAAGATAGCACGAAATTCACTCGATAAAACCCTACTTTATACTTCGGTACCGATAGTTACAACTTCACCGAAAAAAAAAACACTTTAATTAAGTGTTTTTCCTATTTAATCTATATGAACTACAAAAATATTTGTTAAATCTCGAATCAATAATACTCGATATAATTTATTCTTATCTAACCAAGTATTTTTTAGCGAAGAAAAAACGCGATAGCATTAAAAATCATTTCCAAACTCATCAACTGTTTTATCAATTTCACTAGTTACAATCAGGATGTAATTGTCAATGGCAAATTCAGTTGAAATGCCACTGCAAACATCATGTACACTGTAAGCTAAAATATCCTTAAGATCAGCTTTAAAATTCTCTTTATAAACGGCTTTACTTGCCTTATCGCCTGACCAATTATCAAACGACTTAAAGCGAACCGCACTTATTGTATCAATCAAAACAATCTTGATAAAGTAAATGTACGAGAATAGTGGATCGTTAGGAGTATAACTAATTTTGGATTGAATCAATTGATTTCGAAAAATCGTAAAAATATTAATTATCCAATTTTCGAAAATTTCTTTTTCATCATTGTCGAGAACTCGACTTCTAAAAATTGCTCGAGTATTATTCTTATCAAGAATAACGTAAAAATTTTCACGTAATTGATAAACGTTAATTTCTAAACGTTCCATTAAATTCCAAGCAACACCCTCTTCTTCTTCTAATAAAGATAAAAAAATATGTTCAGTGCTTGCATATTTGCAACCTACAGCACGTGATTCTTCAATGCTATGATCCAAAACACGTTTTGCACGAGACGTAAACGTAATTTCAAATGGATCAAAATATAAATGACGAGTTATAATTTTATCGAGTTCAATACGAGTATCTCCTAAATTCAAACCTTCATTTCTCAATGCTTTAGAAGTGATATCATTTTCTGCACGAAGTAAGCCTAATAAGATTTGTCCAGTTCCAACAAAATTATGGCCTAATCGACGTGCTTCATCTCGTGAGAAAATGATAGCTTTAATTGCTTTTAAGCTAAAAAATTCCATCATTATGGCGAATCTCTGTAGAATTAATACATTTATTATTTATTTTGTCATATAGAGACAATGGTGGCCAAAGATTTATAGGTTTGAACATAATTATTAGTTTATTAGTTCAAAAGATTTGTATATCTTGTATCTAATTTTTTCAGAAATAATGTTTGAAATTTTACTACCTAACGAGGATTTTAGATATCAAGTGTTTGATCAAATGGAGATGAATTAGTTTCACTTGTTAAGTTAACTGTTAAAGATTGAATTTTTTTCGTACAATTTTCCATTTCTTGAATATCTTCTTGTTGTATCGCCATAGTTAAATCACTAATTAAACTCTTAATTTCGGAAATTTTATCTTTTTGATCTTCTGCTATAGAAGCATCAAGATTTTCAATTTGTTTATTCGTATTATAAATTAATAAATCTGCAGTGTTTTTTGCCTGAATTAACTCACTACGTTTTTTATCTTCTTTTGCAAAACCTTCTGCCTCTTGTACCATACGGTCAATATCAGATTCTGATAATTTAGATGAACCTTCAATTACAATCGAGGTTTCTAGACCTGTTTTGCTATCTTGTGCACGAACAGTTAAAATACCATTAACATCTATATCGAATGTCACTTCAATTTTTGGTACATTTCTTGGAGCAGGAGCAATTCCATCAAGTTTAAAATCACCTAAACTTTTATTATCACTTGCAAATTCACGTTCACCTTGTAAAACATGAATTTGAACACTTGTTTGATTATCTTGTGATGTAGAGAAAAATTCTGATTTTTTGGTCGGTACAGTTGTATTTCGACCAATAATTTTAGTCATTACTCCTCCAAGTGTCTCAACACCTAAAGATAATGGAGTGACATCTAATAAAAGAATATCACGAACTTCACCTGATAAAACTCCACCCTGTACTGCTGCACCAATAGCTACAACCTCATCTGGATTAACAGTTTGGTTAGGTGTTTTTCCAGTTAAATCTTTAACTAATTCACGAACTGCAGGGATACGTGTTGAACCTCCAACTAATACAACTTGATCTAATTTATTTTTATCTAGTCGCGCATCTTTTAACGCCTGTTCTACCGGAACTCTACAACCTTGTATAAGTTTTTCTGAAAGTTTTTCAAATAATTCTCTTGTTAATTTAGTTTCAATATGTTTCGGTCCTGTTTCGGTACCTGTAATAAAAGGAAGGTTGATTGTAGTTTCAGTTAAAGTTGATATTTCAATTTTGGCTTTTTCAGCAGCTTCATTTAAACGTTGCATTGCTTGATTATCACCTTTTAACGATATCCCTTCGGCTTTTTCAAACTCATCTAAAAGATGATTAACGATAACTTTATCAAAGTTATCTCCACCTAAACGTGTATCACCTGAAGTTGAAAGTACTTCAAAAATACCGTCACCAACTTCTAAAATCGAAACATCGAATGTTCCACCACCTAGATCAAAAACAAGAATTAACTCATTTTCTTGTTTATCTAAACCATATGCTAAAGAAGCCGCTGTTGGTTCATTTATAATACGTAAGACTTCTAAACTGGCTATTTTTCCAGCATCTTTCGTAGCTTGGCGTTGATTATCGTTGAAGTAGGCTGGGACAGTGATGACTGCCTGTGTTACGGGATTTCCAAGGTAAGTTTCCGCATCACCCGTAAGTTTTCGTAAGATTTGGGCTGAAATTTCTTCAGGTGTAAAAACTTTTTTTAAATTACTACAATTAATTTTGAAGCTATCAGCTTCTTCAATTAGCGTATAAGAAACTTCTTTCAAATCAGGTGTTAGATCTTTTGGATTTGCTCCAATAAAACGCTTTACAGAATAAAATGTATTATCATAATTAATAACTGCTTGTCGTTTAGCAAGTTGACCGACTAACAAATCACCTTTTTTAGTATAAGCAACAACTGAAGGTGTAGTTCTTAATCCATTATTGTTTGGAATCACTGTCGGTTGTGTGCCTTCAATTACTGCAACGACAGAATTTGTTGTTCCTAAATCAATACCTAAAACTTTCTGCATATATTTTTATATTTTATTATATTTGTATTTGTATTTCATAAATTAGTTATAGCAATTATAAAATATTATGACAAAATTCGTATTATCAATAAATGTCGAAAGTTGAGTAATAACTAGTTATAATTTTAAAAAATGTTGAATTAATTTTTTGAAAGGATGATTTGACTATAAGTCTATAAGTAAATAAACAAATTTTTAATACTGAAATTCCTGATATTTTTTGTTCCAGTTTTATTTTATCTAGAATTTTGTATTTAGGCATTACTAAATCATCACCATTAAAAAAAATTTAAGTAAAATAAGTAAAAATAATAAAAAGATTTATCTCATAACAAAAGAAATTATTCAGGAATAAAGTATGTAGTCTATAGAATCCTAAAAAATCTTTTTTCACAGTTAATGAAACACTACGTGACGTTTATAGAACATTAGATAAAATCAAAGAAATATTTACCAAAATTAAAGTAAATTTCGAAAAACTAAACTGAAAAAAAATTAACAAAGACTAAACTTATTTGAAGACAAGATATTTTCTAATAAGTTCAATTCTTGTAATATGTTTATTAAATAAAATTTATATTAATCTAACGCTCGTTATTAACAACTATACACTCCGTTGTTAAAATCATACTTGAGATCGAAGTAGCGTTTTGTAGTGCAGAACGACTAACTTTAGCAGGATCAACGATACCTAATTCATACATATCACCATAGATATCTTCTGACGCATTATAACCAAAGGTAAAATCTTCTTGCTCAATTTTTTCCATTATTAGATAACTATTTTTACCTGCATTTTCCGCAATTCGACTTAACGGTGCCGTTATTGCTTTTGCTAAAATTAAGGCACCAATTAACTCATCCTCACGTAAATTTAATTTAGCCCACTGTTTTAAACTTTCAGATAAATGTACAAACATGCTCCCACCACCTGGTACGATACCTTCTTCAACCGCAGCCCGTGTAGCATTAATTGCGTCCTCGAGACGTAATTTTTTATCTTTCATTTCAGTTTCCGTAACAGCCCCAACTTTAATGACTGCAACACCACCTGAAAGCTTGGCAATCCGATCTTGTAATTGTTCTTTTTCATAACCATCATCGGTTAATTTACTTTGCTTACGTAAATTTTCACAATGTTGTGTAACTAGGGTTTCTGTCCCATAATTTACAATTGTTGTATCATCTTTAGTTACAATAACTCGATGAGCTTGACCCAATTGAGTTAAATTAATGTTTTCTAAACTTAAACCAGTATCCTCTGTGATTACCTGACCTTCAGTTAAAATAGCAATGTCTTCTAATATAGGTCTACGACGTTGACCAAAGCTCGGAGCACGTACCGCGCTAACATTAATGACGTTACGTAATTTGTTTAAAATTAAAGTAGTTAAGGCTTCTTTTTCAACATCGGCAGCGATAATTAATAATGGGCGTTTTGTTCGAGCAACTTGTTCTAAAACAGGAATTAAATCTTGTTTGACAAGAGTAATCTTTTTATCTGTTATTAAAATGTATGGATTTTCAAGAATTGCTTCCATACGTTCGGGATTTGTAATAAAATAAGGTGATATAAAACCTTTTTCAAAACGCATGCCTTCAGAGATTTCTAATTCAATTATTGTTGATTTTCCTTCTTCAAGTGAAATTACTCCATCTTTCCCAACCTTGGCTAAAGCATTAGCAATCATTTCACCAATTTCAAAATCATTACCGGCTGAAATTGCTGCTACTTGTGAAATCGCTAATAAATCCTCAACAGGGCGTGAATATTCGTTGATATTCGAGATTAAAAATTGTAAACCCTTTTCCATCCCAATTTTTAATGAGATTGGGTTTGCACCGGCCGTTAAATTTTTCATCCCTTCTTTAACCATAGCATAGGCTAAAACAGTAGCAGTAGTGGTACCATCCCCAGCAACATCATTAGTTTTTGCTGCGGCTTGTCTTATTAAGGAAACACCCGTGTTCTGGATATTATCTGAAAGTTCTATTTCTTTAGCGATTGTTACCCCATCATTTATAATTTGAGGCGATCCATATTTTTTTTCTAAAACAACATTTCTACCCTTGGGGCCAAGTGTAACCGAAACCGCTTCAACCATAATACTCATACCTTGCATCAAAGCGCGGCGTGCATCATCTTTGTATAGAATTTTTTTACTTGCCATAATAATAAGAATTTTTTGTAAACATTTAATAACGCTAGTACAATTATTTTATTAAAAAAGAAGGAAAAAGACAAGTACATGACTTTTTTTAAAAAAAGTCATGATAACTACTTGCATAATAGATTGAAATTTGTTATATTTATGTTGGTTAAGCCTGGATAGCTCAGTTGGTAGAGCAGTGGACTGAAGATCCTCGTGTCACCAGTTCGAATCTGGTTCCGGGCACTTTTAAAAAGAATTTTAAGTTTATGTTGTCATTATATATGCTATAATTCTAGAGTATAGTTAGTAATAACAATCATTTAGTAAAAAAAAATTATAAGGAATTGATAGTGAAGCGTTTACTTATATCAGTGAGTATCATTTTTATGATGGTTTTTAACAGTCCGAACACTTCGTTTGCAAGTGTTGGTAACTTGATAGATTGCGATAAATCACCTGTTTTTACAAAACGTCTTAATGCCAGTGTTAAAAAATTAGAGGGTCGCCAAGCAAAATATGAGGTTGGAACGCCGCCGTTTTTAGCTTTGGAACAACAAATTAATCAAACAAAAAGTCGTTTTGCTCGTTATAGTGATTCTGGTTTACTTTGTGGTAGTGATGGTCTTCCTCATTTAGTTGCTGATGGGCGTTGGTCTCATGCACCTGAATTTATTATTCCTGGTGTTATGTTTCTTTATACAACTGGATGGATTGGCTGGTCTGGCCGTAAATATATTCAAACAGTCGCAACTACCAAAAATCCTACTGAAAAAGAGATTATTATTGATGTTCCAGTGGCTTTGAATATTATGTTCTCAGGTTATTTATGGCCAATTTTATCTTGGGGTGAATTTACCAGTGGTGATCTTGTTGCTAAACCAGAAGATATTACAGTTTCACCGCGTTAATCTTTTACTACAAATTTTAGTTATTTTATAATTTTTTGATCATAAATAATGAATAAAATTAATTTTATTAAAAAAGTTTTTGTTTTTTTATTGTCTTTTTCTTTTAGTTTCAGTGTTTCAGCAATTGAATTAGACCAAGCAACACGTACCGTTGCACTAGACTCGGCTGGTAATGGTGTTGTTTTAACTCCTGAACAAGTAAAACGTGGTAAACGTTTATTCAACGCTTCATGTGGTTCATGTCACACAGGCGGTATTACAAAAACAAACCCAAATGTTGGCTTAGACCCTGAAGGTTTAGCTTTAGCAACACCTAATCGAAATAGTATTGCTGGTTTAGTGGATTATATGAAAAATCCAACGACATATGATGGTTTAGAATCTATTTCAGAAGTTCATCCAAGTATCGCTAGTGCTGACATTTTCCCAAAAATGCGTTCATTATCTGAAGAAGATTTATTCGCTATTGCCGGTCATATAATGATTCAACCACAAATTGTCTCTGAGAAATGGGGTGGTGGTAAAATCTATTATTAATTAACTTTTTTAAAAATATCAACTATAATATATGAATGATTTAAAAACTTATTTATCGACTGCTCCAGTTTTATTAACAGTCTGGATGTCACTTACAGCAGGTATGATCATTGAGGTCAACCGTTTTTATCCAGATGCTTTATATTTTCCTGCCTATTAATTTTATTATTAATTCGTATATTTAAATTTTATGGTATTTAGAATTGTTTTCTTTCTTTCGGTTTTTGCTTTTACGAATCCTCGTCCTACTAATCAAGAGTATTTAATTTACCTTTTATTTTTCTTCATTGTTTGTTTAAAACAAAATCTTCCTTTAATTTTGGCTTTTGTTTCAAAAACAAGACAAACACTGGCATATAAATTTATTACGAGCGTTTTTCAAAAAGGAAGTATGGTGTGGAATTTTTTTGCTCTTTACTCATTATTGAAAAAAAATTAGGGCTTGTTTTTTCTAGTCATTAGAGTAAGATAAAAGATAGGACTTAGGTATAATTATAAATTACGAATATTGTGTCAGAATTTTATGATGGCAGCACAATTTTTAATTTATAAACGTATACCTAAGTCTTTTTTTTTGCTATTTGAAACTGGTTTTTAAACGTGTCGCTTTACCAGAACGTTTTCTTAAATAATATAGCTTAGAACGTCTAACTTTTGCTGAACGTGTTACTGTTATATACTCAATTTTTGGTGAATGAATTAAAAAACATCTCTCAATTCCAATACCCCCTAACACCTTTCTAACAGTTATTGTTTTATTCAAATTACAATTTTTCTTAGATATTACAACTCCCTCATAGCCCTGGACTCTAGTTTTTTCACCTTCTCGAATTTGGACACCTAATTTTATGCTATCGCCAATTTGAATGTTCAAAAGGTCTTTTTTTAAATACTCAGATTCAACCTTATTTATAATTTCGTTATTTTTAATTCGTTCCATCTTTAATAAATTTTCAAAGTAATATCATTAGTATACATTAATTAATAATTATAAAGAAACCCCTAAATTTTTAGCGACCATACTTTTCATATGAGGAAATAGATGATAGTACTTGTACAATAGTGAACCGATTAATGTTTGAACGTTTTACTGAGAAAGCAATTAAAGTTGTTATGCTCTCTCAAGAGGAATCACGTCGATTAGGGCATAACTTTGTTGGAACTGAACAAATTTTATTAGGTTTACTTGGTGAAGGAACCGGTGTTGCTTTTAAAGTTTTACGTGATGAAGGTTTAAATTTGAAAGATGCACGTACGGAAATCGAGCGGATTATAGGTCGTGGTGCTGGTTTTGTTGCGGTTGAAATTCCGTTTACGCCTCGTGCAAAACGTGTCTTAGAGAATAGTATTGAAGAATCACGTGACTTGGGTCACGGTTATGTTGGAACTGAGCATATTCTTTTATCTTTATTAGAAGAAGAAGAGGGTGTTGCTTGGAGTTTAATTGAAGATTTAAAAGTTGACCTTGCCAAATTACGTGAAAATATTCTAGCTGCTATTGGTAAGGATGGTCTTGAATTAAATGCTATGGCTTTAGGTCGAAGACGTGGTGCAGGTGATGATTTTGATGATTCAGACCGTGAACATTCAATTCAAGAATATACAACTAATTTAACACAACAATCTCGTGATGCAAAATTAGATCCTGTAGTTGGACGTGGAAAAGAAATTCAAAGAGTTATACAAATTTTAGTCCGACGTAAAAAAAATAACCCAGTTCTTATTGGTGAACCAGGTGTTGGTAAAACAGCCGTTGCTGAAGGTTTAGCACAACGTATTTATCAACGCGATGTTCCTGATATTTTACAAGAAAAAGAAATTTTATCATTAGATATAGGTTTATTACTTGCTGGTACAAAATATAGAGGTGAGTTTGAAGACCGAATTAAACGTGTAATGGAAGAAGTTCAATCTTCTACAACTATTATTTTAGTAATTGATGAACTTCATAATTTAATTGGGGCAGGTGCAGCAGAAGGTGCAGTTGATGCAGCAAATATTTTAAAACCAGCTTTAGCACGTGGTGAATTACAATGTATTGGTGCTACTACCATTGAAGAATATCGAAAACATATTGAAAAAGATCCCGCATTAGAACGTCGTTTTCAACCCGTAACAGTTCCAGAACCAACGATTGATGAGACTGTGGAGATTTTACGTGGTTTAAGAAATCGTTATGAGAAACATCATATGTTAAGAATCAATGATTCAGCTTTATCCGCTGCAGCTTCATTAGGTGCACAATTTATTGCCGATCGTTTTTTACCAGACAAAGCAATTGATCTTATTGATGAAGCATGCGCACGAGTTCGGTTGAGTGGGTGTGGTTTACCTGAAGCAGCGAGAGAACTTGATAAAGAATTACGTGAAAAAATAGTTAATAAAGATTTAGCAATTCGTGATCAGGATTTTGAGACTGCTGCAACATGGCATAAAAGTGAAATCGAAATACGTGCCCAAATCACAGCTATCCTGCAGTCTCAAACTGATTTAAAAACCCACTCAAGTTTTGAATTAACAGTTGATGAAGAGGATATTGCTGTTATTGTCGCGTCTTGGACAGGAATTCCAGTAAGTAAAGTTTCAAAAACTGAAACTGAAAAATTAGTAAATATGGAAGAACTTCTACATAAGCGTGTAATTGGCCAAGAAGTTGCTGTTGAGGCAATTTCACGTGCTATTCGTCGTGCTCGTGTTGGATTAAAAAATCCAAACCGTCCGATTGCAAGTTTTATTTTTTCGGGCCCAACTGGGGTCGGTAAAACTGAATTAACAAAAGCATTGGCATCGTATTTCTTTGGTTCGGAGGATTCAATGGTACGTCTAGATATGTCGGAATATATGGAACGTCATAATATTGCCAAATTAATAGGCTCACCTCCAGGTTATGTTGGTTTTTCTGAAGGTGGGTTATTAACTGAGCAAGTTAGACGTAAACCTTATACAGTTGTTTTGTTCGATGAAGTTGAAAAAGCGCATCCGGATGTTTTTAATTTACTACTACAAATTCTTGAAGATGGTCGTTTAACCGATGCTTCAGGCCGTTTAATTGATTTTAAAAATACTTTAATTATCTTAACTTCAAATATCGGTTCAAAAGTTATTGAAAAAGGAGCTGAAAAAGACGATATTGGTTTTGACTCGCTAGATGAAAATGCCCAAAACTTGGCTTATAAAAAAATGTCTGATGCTGTCCAAGAAGAACTGAAACAATTTTTTAGACCTGAATTTTTAAACCGTTTAGATGAAATAATTGTTTTCCAACAATTAACTCAAAATGATGTTCGTAAAATTGCAGATATTATGATTAATCAACTATGTTCACGTATAGAATTACAAGGATTCAAGTTGAAGGTCACAGAAGAAGTTAAAGATAAACTAGCAAAAGATGGTTTTAATCCAGTCTATGGTGCTCGTCCATTACGTCGTGTAATTATGAGTTCGTTGGAAGACCCTTTAGCTAATGCTTTTTTAGGAGAGCAGCCTTTTGTTAATGGTACTGAACTTTTAGTTGAACTAGATTCAGAAAATAAAATTCTTATCACCGATAATGGTGTAACTGAAACTAAAAAATCAGAGGTAGAGGTTGCCCCATCGAAGCCAAAACCGAAATCTGGAAAATCAACACGAAGAAATCCTCGTTTAAAAGAAATGACAATTGAGGATCGTAAAACAGCCGTAAAGATTTTAAAAGAGAGAGAAATTCTGGCAACGTAATAAAAATATTTTAAAATTATATTTTTGTAATCATAAATTTTTTTTTCAAATTAGATATTAGATATTAGAAATTAGATTGGATAATGTATAGATTAAGTAATTTACTTAATCTATACATTATCCAATCTAATTTATTATTTAATTCATTAAAAATTCTATTAAGATAAATAATTTATAGATTAGGTAAGAGTTTTTAAAATTTTGTTGATTATTAAAAAATGTTACGTTATTAAATCGGAACTAAAAAATAATATTTAAATTATAATAAGTATGTTCTTTAAGTTAGATCTTGTAAAAATATGTTTGCTATTTAATATGCAAAAACAGTAAATAGTCTTGTATTTATAATATATATATATATATTTTCTCTGTATCAGCATAAAAACGTGTCTAAAAACCACGAATTTTAATATATTAAATTTTTATTCTAATGAAAATTAAATTCTATAAATAGAATTAATTATCTGAAAAAAAAGTTATAAATTTTTGTTAACAATATACGTAGGAGTACATATATTATTAACTACCAATTTTACTAAAAGAGAAAAAAATAACTCGCCTATTGAGATATAATAGGATTTACTCTTTTTAAAATTATTATTCAACCTAACTTAATAAAAAATCCCTAATCTAGTTTTTGTAATTCAATTTTTATGAAAATACTCGACTTTGTAAAAAATCAATTGGTTCTAGTGTAGTAAGGTGTGCCTTTGTTAAAACTTCAGAATTTCGCTCAAAAAGGCGATTTGCTTGACGCATTCGTGCACGGTCAATCGCATTTTTCATACTTCGTGCATTTGCAAATAAAGGTTGAGTTTTACGTAATGTAATGTATTCTAGTAAAACAGGGTCTCCTTCCAAAGTAATTTTATATTGGTTCTCAGCTAACATCTGTTTAGCAATTTGCACTAATTCTTCTGCACTATAATCCGGAAAATGCACATGATTCGCAATACGTGAAGCAAGACCTGGATTAGATTCATAAAAAATATCCATTCTTTCTTTATAACCAGCTAAAATAATCACTAAATCATCACGTTGGTTTTCCATTACCTGTAATAAAATTTCAATGGCTTCGGAACCATAATCTCTCTCGTTATCTGGCTTATATAAATAGTATGCTTCATCAATGAATAAAACCCCACCCATTGCTTTTTTAAGAACTTCTTTTGTTTTTGGAGCTGTATGGCCAATGTACTGGCCTACTAAATCATCACGTGTTACCGTTAACAAATGTCCTTTACGGATATAACCTAACTTATAAAGAATGTCTGCCATTTTTAAAGCAACGGTTGTTTTTCCAGTGCCTGGACTACCAGTAAATGACATGTGTAAGCCTGGATTTCCCGAAAATAATCCAACTTTTTTTCGTAGTCTATCGACTAAAAGTAATGCTGCAATTTCACGAATTCTAGTTTTAACTGGTTTTAGGCCAATAAGATCGGATTCTAAATTACCTAAAATTTTTTCAATTTGGCTATTTTCATATTCTTCTCGGACGGAAACCATAAAATCGTCACTATAAGGGATAGAGTTGTCTATATTATTCATATTTGAAAGTGTAGTACATAAGATTAAAAACAAATAAAGATAAATTGAATATAATGTCTAGTTTAGAAATTAGAAATATATATAAGTATTTAAGATAAAAGTATTATAACTTAAGCCTTAGCTAAAAGTATATCTTTTCATTGTTAAATATTTTTTAATATAGTTTTACATATCGGTGGATAAATCCATTTATCTTGTTGCGTATAAATTTTTTTATATTTTTTTGACTTGACGGAAACTAAAATAATAATTAGCCCATAAAGAATTTTAATTTAATTTTTTTGTGAAAATTTCGTTTTTAAAATAGTTTTTAGAAACAAAACGATATTTATTATCATTAGAAATAAGAAAAGGAGAACGGATTTTCTGAATTTAATAATAAAACATTTTTAGGTTAGTGTTTTTAATTTTCTTTTTTTTAACCCTTGACTTTTAAATAACCTTTTTTGTAAGATAGCTTTCGTAGGAATTATAAGGATAATTTAAAAACCTTAAATTAAATACTAACATTCTGGAAATTTTAGAGAGTTTGATCCTGGCTCAGGATGAACGCTGGCGGTATGCCTTACACATGCAAGTTGTACGGAAGCTTTATAAGCTTTAGTAGCGGACGGGTGAGTAACGCGTGAGAATTTACCTTTAGGATGGGAACAACAGTTAGAAATGATTGCTAATGCCCGATATGCTTTTTTAAGTGAAATGGATTATATCCGCCTGAAGAAAAGCTCGCGTCTGATTAGCTAGTTGGTAAGGTAATAGCTTACCAAGGCGACGATCAGTAGCTGGTTTGAGAGGATGATCAGCCACACTGGAACTGAGACACGGTCCAGACTCTTACGGGAGGCAGCAGTGGGGAATTTTCTGCAATGGGCGAAAGCCTGACAGAGCAATACCGCGTGAGGGATGAAGGCTCGTGGGTCGTAAACCTCTTTTTTCAAGGAGGAAGTTCTGACGTGTACTTGAAGAATAAGCATCGGCTAACTCCGTGCCAGCAGCCGCGGTAAGACGGAGGATGCAAGTGTTATCCGGAATCACTGGGCGTAAAGCGTCTGTAGGTGGTTTAGTAAGTCTGTTGTTAAATCTTGAGGCTCAACTTCAAAATCGCAATCGAAACTACTAGACTTGAGTATGGTAAAGGTAAAAGGAATTTCCAGTGGAGCGGTGAAATGCGTAGATATTGGAAAGAACACCGATGGCGAAAGCATTTTACTGGGCCATTACTGACACTCAGAGACGAAAGCTAGGGTAGCAAATGGGATTAGATACCCCAGTAGTCCTAGCAGTAAACGATGGATACTAGATGTTGCCCGTATCAACCCGTGCAGTGTCAAAGCTAACGCGTTAAGTATCCCGCCTGGGAAGTATGCTCGCAAGAGTGAAACTCAAAGGAATTGACGGGGGCCCGCACAAGCGGTGGAGCATGTGGTTTAATTTGATGCAACGCGAAGAACCTTACCAGGGTTTGACATGACATGAATTCTTTTGAGAAAAAGAAGTGCCTTTTAGGAACATGTACACAGGTGGTGCATGGCTGTCGTCAGCTCGTGTCGTGAGATGTTGGGTTAAGTCCCGCAACGAGCGCAACCCTTATTTTTAGTTACTTTTCTAGAAAGACTGCCGGTTATAAGCCGGAGGAAGGCGGGGACGACGTCAAGTCAGCATGCCCCTTACACCCTGGGCTACACACGTGCTACATTGGGTAAGACAATGAGTCGCGAGCCTGTGAAGGTCAGCAAATCTAAAAACTTACTCTAAGTTCAGATTGTAGGCTGTAACTCGCCTACATGAAGTTGGAATCGCTAGTAATCGCTGGTCAGCCATACAGCGGTGAATCCGTTCCCGGGCCTTGTACACACCGCCCGTCACACCATGGGAGCTGGTTATACCCGAAGTCATTACTCTAACCATTTGGAGGAGGGTGCCTAAGGTAGAATTAGTGACTGGGGTGAAGTCGTAACAAGGTAGCCCTACTGGAAGGTGGGGCTGGATCACCTCCTTTAAAGAGATAATCTTAGGTTGTTTTGTTATGAGTTTTATAACATTAAATATTTAATGTAGGGCTATTAGCTCAGTTGGTTAGAGCGCACCCTTGATAAGGGTGAGGTCTCTGGTTCAAATCCAGAATGGCCCAAACGGGGGTATAGCTCAGCTGGTAGAGCGTTGCCTTTGCACGGCAAATGTCAGCGGTTCGAGTCCGCTTATCTCCACAATCACAAAAATTGAAAAACAATAAGTTTTGTTTAATTCAAGAAATAAAGGGCTTATGGTGGATACCTTGGCATTCAGAAGCGATGAAGGACGTGGTTACCTACGATAAGCTTCGGGGAGCTGGAAACAAGCTTTGATCCGGAGGTTTCCGAATGAGGCAACTCCTAGAACTTCTTATTGAATATATAAATAAGAAAGAGCAAACCCAGAGAATTGAAACATCTTAGTATCTGGAGGAAAAGAAAGTAAAAACGATTCCCTTAGTAGCGGCGAGCGAACTGGGATCAGCCTAAACCAATCTAGAATTGGGGTTGTGGGACAGTAGTCACAGATAAAATTAGCTAGATGAAATATCTGGAATGATATACCAAAGAAAGTGAAAGTCTTGTAATTGAAAGTTAAAATTACTGTATTGTATCCCGAGTAGCATGGAGCACGTGAAATTCCTTGTGAATCTGCGAGGACCACCTCGTAAGGCTAAATATTCCTGAATGACCGATAGTGAAACAGTACCGCGAGGGAAAGGTGAAAAGAACCCCGGGAGGGGAGTGAAATAGAACATGAAACCATAAGCTTACAAGCAGTAGGAGAACGATTTAACGTTTGACTGCGTTCCTGTTGAAGAATGAGCCGGCGACTTATAGGTAATGGCTTGGTTAAAGTAGTAAATACTGGAGCCCTAGCGAAAGCGAGTCTGAGAAGGGCGTTTGTCATTATTTATAGACCCGAACCCGGATGATCTAACCATGGCCAGGATGAAGCTTAGGTGATACTAAGTGGAGGTCCGAACCGACTGATGTTGAAAAATCAGCGGATGAGTTGTGGTTAGGGGTGAAATGCCAATCGAATCCGGAGCTAGCTGGTTCTCCCCGAAATGTGTTTAGGCGCAGCGGTTAATGTTATAATTTAGGGGTAAAGCACTGTTTCGGTGCGGGCTGGTAAAACGGTACCAAATCGAGGCAAACTCAGAATACTAAATGAATAATTAACCAGTAAGACTATGGGGGATAAGCTTCATTGTCAAGAGGGAAACAGCCCAGACCACCAGCTAAGGCCCCTAAATAATTGCTAAGTGATAAAGGATGTGGGAATGCATAGACAACCAGGAGGTTTGCTTAGAAGCAGCAATCCTTTAAAGAGTGCGTAATAGCTCACTGGTCGAGTAGGCTTGCGCCGAAAATGAATGGGACTAAGTAATTTGCCGAAGCTGTGGGATATTTATAATATCGGTAGGGGAGCGTTCTGTTGTAGGTTGAAGCATTAACGTAAGTAGGTGTGGACGAAGCAGAAGTGAGAATGTCGGCTTGAGTAGCGAAAACATTGGTGAGAATCCAATGCCCTGAAAACCTAAGGTTTCCTCCGGAAGGCTCGTCCGCGGAGGGTAAGTCAGGACCTAAGGCGAGGCCGAAAGGCGTAGTCGATGGACAACGGGTTAATATTCCTGTACTATTTTTTATTGACAACAAAGGACGGAGAAGGCTATGTTGGCCGGATATTGGTTACCGGTTTAAGCGTTTAAGGTGTTGAGAGGTAGTGAAAATACCTTGAGCTAAGGCGTGAATACGAAATGCTACGGCATAAAAGCAACGGATGTCATACTTCCAAGAAAAGTTTGCACTGTCATAAATAAAAAATACCTGTACTCTAAACCGACACAGGTGGGTAGGTAGAGAATACCAAAGGGCGCGAGATAACTCTCTCTAAGGAACTCGGCAAAATAACCCCGTAACTTTGGGAGAAGGGGTACCTTGAAAAAGGTTGCAATAACCAGGTTCAAGCGACTGTTTACCAAAAACACAGGTTTCCGCTAAGTTGTAAGACGACGTATGGGAGCTGACGCCTGCCCAGTGCCGGAAGGTTAAGGAAGTTGGTTTAATGCTGATGACTGAAGCCCCGGTGAACGGCGGCCGTAACTATAACGGTCCTAAGGTAGCGAAATTCCTTGTCGGGTAAGTTCCGACCCGCACGAAAGGCGTAACGATTTGAACACTGTCTCGGAGAGAGACTCGGCGAAATAGACATGTCTGTGAAGATGCGGACTACCTGCACCTGGACAGAAAGACCCTATGAAGCTTTACTGTAACTTGAGATTGACTTCGGGCTTTATTTGCGCAGGATAGGTGGGAGGCTTTGAAGATATTCTTGTGGGAATATTGGAGCCGTTGTTGAGATACCACTCTTGTAAAGCTAGAATTCTAACCTTATACCGTTATCCGGTTAAGGAACATTCTCTGGTGGGCAGTTTGACTGGGGCGGTCGCCTCCTAAAAGGTAACGGAGGCGCACAAAGGTTTTCTCAGATCGGTCAGAAATCGATCGTAGAGCGTAAAGGCATAAGAAAGCTTGACTGCGAGACTTACAAGTCGAGCAGAGACGAAAGTCGGTCTTAGTGATCTGACGGTTCCGAGTGGAAGGGCCGTCACTCAACGGATAAAAGTTACTCTAGGGATAACAGGCTGATCTCCCCCAAGAGTTCACATCGACGGGGAGGTTTGGCACCTCGATGTCGGCTCATCGCATCCTGGGGCGGTAGTACGTCCCAAGGGTTGGGCTGTTCGCCCATGAAAGCGGTACGCGAGCTGGGTTCAGAACGTCGTGAGACAGTTCGGTCCATATCCGGTGTGGGCGTTAGAGTATTGCGAGGATCCTTCCTTAGTACGAGAGGACCGGGAAGGACAGACCGCTGGTGTACCAGTTATCATGCCAATGGTAAACGCTGGGTAGCTATGTCTGGAAAGGATAACCGCTGAAAGCATCTAAGTGGGAAGCCCGCCTCAAGATGAGTACTCTCATCCTTTTGGAGTAAGATCACGGCAAGACTAGCCGTTTGATAGGTATCAGGTCGAAGTATAGTAATATATGTAGCCAAGGTATACTAATAGATCGAGGACTTGAATTTTACTTATTGTTTTTTCAATTTATATATAGAGTGTCTTTAGCAAAGTGGAACCACGTTGATCCATCTCGAACTCATACGTGAAACATTTTAGCGATGAAAATACTGAAAGGGTAGCTTTTCGGGAATCTAGTTCGATGCTCTATTTTTTTATTCCATAGTACTAAATAAACCAATTTTATTTTAGATCAATTAATATTAATATATTTAAAAAAGATAATTATTTTATTTTTAATAAAAATAAAGTAATCATCTTATGTCACTTAAACAGATTTATGTTTTTTTAAAATGTTATATTTTAAAAAACTAAAAAAGATTTATTTCTTAATTCAAAATTTGAAACAAGTAGAGCACAAGCGGTAATTTTTTTTAACACTGATTCGATTTTTGTGGTCTGTTAATAGCATTAATAGTAATCTAAGATATCTTATTTGCAATTTTTTGATAGTACCTGATTAATAGATTTATGTTATAGTCACGAATTAGTATTAAAAATCATATTTAAGATTAAGTACTACCTATATGCTTTCCTGATTTAGCTTAATAATTAGCTTAAAAAACCATAACTATGTAAACCTTGTCCTAAAAAATTAACACCTAAATAACAAATCCACACTACAATAAATCCCACAGAACCTAAAATTGCGGCTTTTTTACCTATCCAACCTTGTGTTAATCTTGCGTGTATATAAGCTGCAAAAACTAACCAAGTAATCAATGCCCAAGTTTCTTTAGGGTCCCAACTCCAATATGAGCCCCATGCTTCATTAGCCCAAACAGCCCCAGCAATGATACCAATCGTTAAAAATGGAAAACCTAATCCAATTGTTCGATAGCTCCAGTTATCTATACTTTCAAGTAATTGTTTTTGACTAGTTTTTTGATTATTAAAAGAATTGAACTTTTTTGTATTTGTAAGAACCAGAAATAATATAGATAATAGTGAGCCTAAAATTAATGTGGAATAACTTAACATCATCATACTTACATGCATCATTAGCCAGTTTGATTGTAGCGCTGGAACTAATGGTGCAGCACTTTGCATAGGTTCAGGTAAGATAAGACTCGCAAAACTAATTACTAATAACGTAATTGGTAACATAATTGCCCCAATCAATTTTGTTTTACTTTTTGCTTCAATAAGGATTAATATGAAAAGTAAACACCAATCTAAAAATAAAAGTGATTCATATAGATTACTTAATGGGAAATAGCCAGAATTTAGCCATCTGAAACCCAATACTAAAAACAGTAAAACATTCGAAGCGATAATTCCAACCCAGCATAAATTTTTTACAATGGTTAATTTTGGATATTTTAATGCTAACCAATAGCATAACATCGTTTGAAATAATATAAGATATATTCCATTCGCAAAATTTGTACCATTTAATAGGTTGATTAATAAAGTCATAATAAAAATTTAAGATTTATTTTAAATAAGAAAGATATTGTTTAACTATATTATATACTCCTTTAAACCTTCTTATCAATTTTCTATAGGTTCTTTTCCTATTTCATATGTTTTAAGTTTTTACTTAATATTATTAAAGTAAAGTTGGTGTTACTGGACAAAAATTAAAATTTTATCTATAATGTGTAACATATACAAAAATAAAAAAGTATAGATCTTGATAAACCAATAAAAACATAATCTTATAAATATAAAACAGAAAGGGAGAATCTTTCGTGCTAGGTATACTAGGAAATAAGGTCGGAATGACTCAAATTTTTACAGAAAATGGAGATGCTAATGCTGTTACTGTAATAAAGGTAGGTCCATGTACAATCACTCAAATTAAGTCACTTGACACTACTGGATATAATTCGATTCAAATTGGTTATAAACAAGTTGCCAAAACAAAATTAACAAAACCGGAATTAGGGCATCTTGAAAAATCGAATTCGGCACCATTAAAATATTTGAAAGAATATGAGGTTCCGAATATTCAAGATTTTGAATTAGGTCAGGTGATTAATGTACAAAATTTTACAGTAGGTCAATTCGTTGATATTACTGGTAAATCGATTGGTAAAGGTTTTGCCGGAAACCAAAAACGTCATCATTTTTCACGTGGACCTATGACACATGGATCAAAAAATCATCGTGAGCCAGGTTCAATTGGTCAAGGTTCGTCACCTGCGCGTGTTTTTCCAGGTAAAAAAATGTACGGAAGACTTGGTGGTCAACAAACAACGGTATCTAATTTACAGATTTTAAAAATTGATACAGAAGAAAATTTATTAATTGTAAAAGGTGCTGTACCCGGTAAACCAGGTAATTTATTAAGTATTAAGCCAACCAAGCGAGTTTAAGATAAAAAATTTAAAAATTTAGATCATCATCGAATAAATGGTTATTAAAACATTCGAATATCAAGTATTATCCAGTCTTGATATTAACCCCGAAAAAGATAGAATTTTACATGAAAATAGTTTTCCCTTAACCGTTGCGGATAAAGCTAAATATGTCGTCCACCGTGCAATTAAAACTGCAAATAGTAATAAATCACAATATACGAGTTCGACAAAAACACGGAGTGAGGTTAGTGGTGGTGGTCGTAAACCTTGGAAACAGAAAGGAACAGGACGTGCACGTGCTGGTTCAAACCGTTCACCTCTTTGGCGAGGTGGTGGTGTTACTTTTGGTCCTCGACCAAAATCTGTAACTAAAAAAATAAATAAAAAAGAAAAGCAGTTAGCACTACGTACGATTCTTTTTAATCGACAAAGTCATTTCACTGTTGTTAACAATTTAGATTTTGAAACAGCCAAAACCAGTGATTTTTTAAAAAGGTTAGTAACTGATAATAAAAAACAAACTTTGGTTGTTACGTCTAAACCAAATTTAAATTTAAAGTTATCTACTCGAAATTTAAAAAATTTTAATTATATCCTAGCCGATCAATTAAATGTGACGGAAGTGGCAAAGGCTAAACGGATTATAATCGACGAGTTATCATTTCAGGTTATAAAGGAGAAATATTGTGATGGAAACTAAAGATTCGACGACTGAAGATTTACGTACTATGCTAAATGTTATCAAATATCCTGTAATTAGTGACAAAGCTACACGTTTATTAGAAGGTAATAAATATACCTTTATGGTTGATCGTAAAGCAAATAAATTTACGATAAAAAAAGTTATGGAATTTATTTTCGATGTAAATGTAATTAAAATTAATACACTTACACAACCTAATAAAAAACGTACCGTTGGTCGCTTTTCAGGTTATAAATCACGTTATAAAAAAGCAATTGTAACACTAAAAGATGGTGATAGCATTAATTTATTTCCTGATATCTAAAACATAAGTTTAAAATAAAATTTATATGACTATACGCATTTTTAAACCAAATACACCCGGAACAAGAAATCGAGGAGTTTCCTCATTTAACGAAATCACAAAAAATAAACCTGAGAAATTATTAACTGTTTCAAATCATCGTGTACGTGGACGTAATAATCAGGGTCGAATTACAATTCGACACCGTGGAGGTGGACATAAAAAATTATATCGATTAATTGATTTTAAGAGAAATAAATATGATATTTTAGGTCGTGTTGCTAGTATTGAATATGATCCGAATCGAAATGCACGTATCGCTTTAATTAATTATGAGGATGGTGAGAAACGTTACATCTTGTATCCACAAAATTTGAAGGTTGATAGTTACATCTCATCTGGTTCAAGTGCGGAAATTGAAATTGGTAACAGTTTATCTTTGGCTGATATTCCATTAGGACTTGATGTTCATAATATCGAATTAATTCCAAAGCGTGGAGGTCAAATTGTTCGTGCCGCAGGCACAAGTGCTAAAATTCTTGCAAAAGAGGGTCAATACGTAACATTACGTTTGCCATCAAAAGAAATTCGCTTAATCCGAAAAGAATGCTTTGCTACAATTGGTGTAGTTGGGAATAATGATTCAAGTAATATGACAATTGGAAAAGCAGGTCGCACACGTTGGTTAGGTATTCGTCCAACTGTACGTGGAGTTGTTATGAATCCATGTGACCATCCACACGGAGGAGGAGAAGGACGTTCACCAGTAGGGCGAAAACGCCCTGTTACACCTTGGGGTAAACCTGCACTTGGTATTAAAACACGTAAAAATAATAAATCAAGTGATATATATATTGTAAGAAGAAGAAAATAAATATGGGACGTTCACTTCGTAAAGGCCCGTTTGTTGCATATCATTTATTAGAAAAAATTAATAAAATGAATGAAACGGGAAAAAAATCGACTCTCAAGACATGGTCACGTGCTTCAACAATTTTACCATCTATGGTAGGCCACACAATTGCTGTTTATAATGGTAAACAACATATTCCAATATTTGTATCAGACCAAATTGTTGGGCATAAATTGGGTGAATTTGCACCGACAAGAACTTTTCGTTCACACGTGAAAAGTGATAAAAAAGCACGCCGTTAAAATAAGTTTTATTAAATTTTATGACTGAAACTAATAACACAAGCACAGAAGCAAAAGCAGTGGGACGTTACATTCGTATGTCTCCTAGGAAAGTACGTCGTGTTTTAAATCAAATTCGAGGAAAGACTTATAAAGAAGCTTTAATGTTACTTGAATTTATGCCTTATAAAGCATGTGGTCCAGTTTGGCAGGTAATATATTCAGCTGCTGCCAATGCTGAACACAATTTCAACTTAAATAAAGAAAATCTTGTAATAAGTGAAGCATTTGCTGATCAAGGTCCTGTTTTTCGTCGGTTTAGGCCACGTGCACAAGGTCAAGGATATGGTATAAGAAAACCAACCTGTCATATTGCAATAACAGTAAAAGAAAAAAGTTAACAATTTATTTAAATAAAAGGACACTCGTTTTGGGACAAAAAGTAAATCCATTAGGATTTCGGTTAGTAACCACACAAAAACATCGTTCAGTCTGGTTTACTTCATTTGAAAACTATCCGGAATTAATTGAAGAAGATACAAATATTAGAACATTTTTCGATAAAAAAGCTAAAGATGCAGGAATTTCAAAAATTGAAATAAAACGCAATAGTAACTGTAATAAAATAGAGGTTATAGTCCATAGTGCGAGACCTGGTGTCTTAGTTGGTAATTCAGGTACTGAGTTAACAAATATCTATAAAAAATTACAAAAATTAATTTCTATAAACCGTCATATTACTGTTAATATCTGTGAAATAAAAAATCCTGATTCTGAAGCAATGTTATTAGGGGATTTTATAGTAGAGCAATTGGAAAAAAGAATCGCGTTCAGACGTGCGGTTAGAAAAGCAATCTTACGTGCACAAGCTGCTAATGTTCCTGGAATTAAAGTACAAGTTTCAGGTCGATTGAATGGTGCAGAAATGGCTCGAACAGAATGGATTCGAGAAGGTCGGGTTCCGTTACAAACATTACGTGCTGATATTGACTACGCTGAAAAACGAGCACATACGATTTATGGTATACTCGGAATCAAAGTCTGGTTATTTAAAGGTGAAGTAATATAAATTATCGCTACTATTTATTGAACTTAAAAAATTTATGCTTAGTCCAAAAAGAACAAAATTTAGAAAACAACATCGTGGTCGTATGAAAGGTCGCGCATACCGTAATAATAAAATCTCGTTTGGGGATTTTGCGTTACAGTCTCAAGAATGTGGATGGATTACTTCACGTCAAATTGAAGCAACGCGTCGAACTATTACGCGTTCAATTAAACGTGGCGGAAAATTATGGATTACCATTTTTCCAGATAAACCGATCACTGCTCGTGCAGCTGAATCACGTATGGGATCTGGTAAAGGTACAGTTGATTATTGGGTGGCTGTTATAAAACCAGGTACTATTTTATTTGAATTAGGGGGAGTACCTCTTGAATTAGCACAAATAGCTATGAAATTAGCCTCATATAAATTACCTGTTAAGACAAAATTTATTATAAGAGAGAAGGAGTAATATGACGTTTTTTTTAAAACAAACAAAAATGGAAAACATTGCTTCAGAAGACATTGAAAAAAAGCTATTGAGTTTATCTCAAGAGTTAGTTGAATTGAGAATAAAAAAAATTACTCGTCAAGCTTTTAAGCCCCATGAATTTAAGCATAAAAAACGTCAAATATCTCAATTATTGACTTTACAAAATCTAAAGAATAAACAAAATTAATTAATTCGTTAGGAAAATTTATGGCAATCAAGGAAAAAATCGGTATAGTGGTAAGTACTAAGATGGATAAAACAATTGTTATTACGGTTGAAGAGAGATATCCTCACCCTCTTTACGGTAAAACAGTAAAAAAAACTCGACGTTTTATGGCACATGATGAAAAAAACGAATGTTTAGTAGGTGCTAAAGTTATCATCTCCGAAACCCGTCCATTAAGTCGAAAAAAACGTTGGACACTAAAGCAGATTTTAAATAAAACAAAAATTTCTAATTAAGAATTATGATTCAACCTCAAACATACTTAACTGTAGCTGATAACACTGGCGCAAGAAAAATTATGTGTATTCGAATTCTTGGAAATAATAAACAATATGGAACTATTGGTGATGTTATAATTGGTGTTGTGAAAGAAGCAACACCAAACATGCCAATTAAACGTTCGGATATTGTTCGCGCGGTTGTTGTTCGAACACGCCACACATTGCGTAGAAAAGATGGAATGAGTATTCGTTTTGATGATAATGCAGCTGTTATTATAAATAAAGAAAATAATCCAAGAGGCACTCGAGTTTTTGGTCCCATTGCACGTGAAATTCGGGATAAAAGTTTTACAAAAATTGTTTCATTAGCCCCTGAAGTATTGTAAGGAATTAAGAATGAAGAAAATTAAAATTGGTGATAACGTCAAAGTAATCTTAGGTAAAAATAAGGGTCAAACTGGAAAAATTAAGAGCCTATTTCACAAAAAAGGAAAGGTTGTTATTGAAGGTATAAATACAAAAATTAAACATGTTAAACCTTCAAAAAAAGATGAAGTTGGAAAAATTATTCAGTTTGATGCACCGTTAGATATTTCTAATATTATGTTATGTGATGAAAACGGTATAACAAGTAAAGTTGCTATTAAAATTCAAGAGGGTAAAAAAGTTCGAATTTTTAAAAAAACACAAAAATTAATATCATAATTTAAAAAACAAATGGTACAAAAATTTAAAAATTTATATGAGGAAGAAGTTATTCCATATTTAAAAGATAATTTTAAGTATTCGAATATTCATCAAATTCCACGTATTGAAAAAATTCAAATTAATCGTGGATTAGGTAGTTTAGCTCAAAATACAAAAATACTTAAAAAAAGTATTGATGAATTTCGTTCAATTTCTGGACAACAGCCTATCGTAACTAAAGCAAAAAAATCGATTGCAGGTTTTAAGTTACGTGAAGAGATGGAATTGGGTGTTACCGTTACTTTACGCCGTCAACGTATGTATTCTTTTTTAGATAGACTAATAAATTTAGCATTACCAAGAATTCGAGATTTTCAAGGTTTAGATCCTAAAAAATTTGATAAGTTTGGAAACTACACTTTTGGTATTACCGATCAATTAATATTTCCAGAAATCGAATATGAAAGTGTTGATCAAAGTTTAGGTTTTAATATTACTATAACAACTTCGGCTCAAACAGCAAAAGAAGGATTAGTTCTATTGAAAAAAATGGGTCTTCCATTTCGTGATTAAATTGTTATTAAGAGGAAAAAATATCGAATGGTAAATGATACAATTTCAGATATGTTAACGCGCATACGTAATGCCAATAATGCGCAGCATTATGTAGTTAAAGTTCCGTTTACAAAAATTACAAATAGTATTGCAACTATTTTAAAAGAAGAAGGATTTATTGCAGATTTTCAGATTATAAAAGATGATTTTAATGTTATTCTTATCTCTTTAAAATATGTAGACAAAAAACGTAAACCAGTCATCACTTCATTAGGTAGAATTAGTAAACCTGGTTTACGTGTTTATAAATCTTCAAAAGAAATACCTGTTGTATTAGGAAATTTAGGAATATGTCTTATTTCCACGTCACAGGGTATTATGACCGGTAAAAATGCTAAATCTTTAAAAATTGGTGGTGAAATTTTATGTGAAATTTATTAAGTTAGATTTTTAAAAATTAGGTCAGTAAACTATGAATTTTAAATAATGAATTTGATCACTAAAATTGAATCAAATTAAAAAATTAATTTTATCAAATATTAAGGATAATCTATGTCACGTATAGGAAAATTACCTATTAATGTACCACCAAATGTCAAGATTACAATAGAAAATCGAAAACTTACAGTTAGTGGACCAAATGGTAGCTTAGATTTAGTTATTCCTGATGGAGTAACAGTTAAACTAAATGAAAACATACTTCTTTGTGAAAAAACAGAAGAAAGTATTCGTGCACGTGAAAAATTTGGTCTGCTACGTGCCTTATTAAATAATATGGTCAACGGAGTTAATACTAAATTTGAGAAAAAACTTCAAATGATTGGAGTAGGTTATAGAGCTCAGGTTCAAAATAAACAATTAACCCTAAATGTCGGCTATAGTCATCCAATTGTGTTTACAATTCCAGAACATTTAGAAGTTGTTGTGGAGGCTAATACTAATTTAACTATAAAAGGTATAGATAAAGAAAGTGTTGGATTATTTGCATCTAAAATTCGTGCCACACGTCCACCTGAACCTTATAAAGGGAAAGGAATTCGTTATACAAATGAAATTGTTTTAAAGAAAGCTGGAAAATCAGGTAAGTAAACAATAAATTATTTTAAATAATTTATTAATTAATTTAAAAAAATATGTTAAATTCTCAAGAAAATAAAGAAAAAACTACAAGATCTATCAAATCTCGAGCTCAAAACAAAGAAAAATGGAATGAACGTGTTGTTCAAATAAACCGTGTAACAAAGGTTTGTAAGGGTGGTAAAAAACTTAGTTTTCAAGCGGTTGTAATTATTGGGAATGAAAATGGTCAGGTAGGTGTTGGTGTTGGTAAAGCAGATGATGTTATAAATGCTATTACTAAAGGTATTACTGACGCACGCCGAAATCTCATTACAATTCCGATTACTAAAACACAAACTATTCCACATTTAACAGTAGGTAATTTTGGGGCTTGTTCTATTTTAATTAAGCCCGCTGCACAAGGCACGGGAGTAATTGCAGGTAGTTCTACAAAAACAGTTTTAGAATTAGTAGGACTTAAAAATATTTTATCAAAACAATTAGGGGCTGGTAATATATTAAATAATGCACGTGCAACAATTTGTGCCTTAGAAAGTTTAAAAACTCCGGAAAAAGTTGCTTTCGAACGTAATTTACCGTTGGAGAAATTTTATTCATAATTCATAAAAATATCTAATGCAGCTCTCAACAAAAGATAATTTACAACAAAAAATAATTTATACAATTTTTATTATTATTATAATAAGAATTGGAAATTTTATTCCGATACCAAATGTTGATCAGCGCTATCTTGCAAATGTATTAAACTCAACTCCTTCCTTAAAACCTTTTTTCAATGGTGAAAATTTAGTTTTAAGTGTATTTAGTTTAGGAATTCTTCCGAATATTAATGCATCCATTTTAACGCAGCTTTTAACAACTGCAGTTCCATATCTTGAAAGGTTACAAAAAGAAGAAGGTGAAAGTGGGCGCCGCCAAATAAAACAGTATACTCGTATTTTAACTTTGTTTTTTGCTATATTTGAAAGTTTATCAATTTCACTGTCATTACGTCCAACTTTTTTTAATTGGAACCTTGATATTTGTTTTCAAATTACCTTAGCCTTAACAACGGGATCTATGATAGTATTATGGTTAAGTGATTTAATTACTGAAAATGGTATTGGTAATGGGTCATCTCTTTTAATAAGTTTAAATATTTTATCAACTTTGCCTAATACAATAACAACGATTTTAGAATCAGGTAATTTATTTTCAATTAGTGTAAGTTTTTTAAGTTTCACACTCTTAATAGTTGGAATAGTTTGTGTACAAGAAGCAGTTCGGTCAATACCTCTTGTTTCCGCTAAACAATTATTCGTTCAACAAAATACCCGAACACGTTCTAAATCTTTGGCAGCTTTTATCCCATTAAAAATTAACCAGGGTGGTGTTATGCCTGTTATTTTTTCATCAACTTTTCTAACATTTTTTAGTGTTATTGTTAATTATATTATTAATCTACAAATATTACCAATCAGCTTAAATAATACTGAATTTCTTTCAATTTTTTACGCAGGTATTAATTTCATATTAATAATAGCCTTTAGTCTGTTTTATTCAAATTTAATTCTAAATCCAAAGGATATAGCTAAAGAATTAAATAAAATGGCTGTAACAATTCCGACAGTTAGACCTGGTAAGCAAACAGCTGCTTTTTTAAAGAAAACAATTGGTCGTCTAACTTTATTGGGTGCCCTATTTATAGCGATTTTAGTAACAATCCCTAATATACGTAGTTCATATGGATTAGGGGTCACTTCGTTACTTATTCTCGTTGGTGTCACTGTCGAGACAACTCGTCAAATACAAACTCTGTTATTATCAAAAATTTATTAAAACTTATTTCTTATTAATATATGAAAGTTCGTCCTTCTGTTAAAAAAATGTGTAAAGACTGTCGGGTTATTCGTCGAGATGGTATAATTCGGGTTATTTGTAAAAATCCGAAACATAAACAACGACAAGGTTAATTTAAAATAAAAGGAGTATTCAAGTGGTACGTATTGCAGGTATCGATTTACCCAGAGCGAAAAGAATAGAATACGCGTTAACAAAAATCTATGGAATTGGTATAGTAAGTTCTAAAAATATTTTGACAAAAGCCAATATTGATGTAAATATTCGAACACTCGATTTGACAGATGAAAATGTTAGTCTAATTCGTGAAATTTTAGAAGCTGACTATATTGTTGAAAGTGATTTACGAAGAAAAGTTAGTTTAAATATCAAACGATTATCAGAAATTAATTGTGTGCGTGGTAAACGCCATCGTTTACAGCTTCCATTACGTGGTCAACGTACACGAACAAATGCTCGAACAAGACGTGGTTCAAAAAAGACAGTCGCAGGTAAAAAGAAATAAATTTTAATTTATTAACAAAATAAATTCATGTTAGCAAAACTAAAAACATCTACTACAAAAAAAGCAAAATTAAAAATTGTTGCTGGAGTAGTTCATATCAATTCAACTTTTAATAATACAATTGTTACAATTACGGATCCTAATGGTAATACAATTTCTTGGTCGTCAGCTGGTAGTACAGGTTTTAAAGGCGCAAGAAAAGGAACACCATTTGCTGCCCAAACTGCTTCTGAAGCCGCAACTTCTGTGGCTGTAAGTTTGGGTTTAAAAACTGTTGAAATTTTAGTAAAAGGTCAAGGTTCTGGCCGTGAAACGGCTATTCGAGCAGTTCAAAATGGAGGTCTAGAAATAACCGCAATAAAAGATATAACTTCGGTCCCACATAATGGTTGTAGACCTCCTAAAAAACGTCGAGTTTAATTAATTTAATTAAAAAGTAAGCGTGGAATTAAAATTTAAGTATATCAAATCAAGTGTTCAAGAATCCGGTCATTCTATAGGCCATTTTATCATGTCCAATTTAAGTCCAGGTCAAGGTTTAACGATTGGTAATGCTTTACGTAGAGTACTTTTATCAAATATCGAAGGTACAGCAATTACCGCAATTCGAATTCCTGGGGTCGCACACGAGTTTTCAACCATTCCTGGTATGCGTGAAGATATTCTTGAGCTTTTATTGAATTTAAAACAAACTATTTTAAAAACTGAAACAAATGAATTAATTTCGGGTAAAATTTGTTTAAATGGGCCTGGAATTATCACGGCCAATTCAATAAAATTTGATTCTGATGTTAAAGTTATTAACCCAAATCAATATATTGCAACAATCGCTACAAATACTAAAGTTGAATTAGATATAATTGCAGAACGAGGGATTGGTTATCGTTTTGGTGATCAATGTGAACAACAGTATCGTGATTTTTTAAACATTGATGCGATTTTTATGCCAGTAATTAAAGTCAATTACAAGATAAATAATGTATATCTTAGTTATAATAAAACGACAGAATCTTTAATTTTAGAAATCACAACTAATGGTAGTATTACTCCTGAAAAAGCGTTAAGTGAAGCTGCACAAAAACTAATGTCTTGGTTTAGTGATTTAACCGAAGAAGAAGATTTAAAATTAGAAAACATCAAAGTTCAACAACCAATTTCATCACCCGAAATCATTCTAATTGAAGAGCTTCAATTGCCCGTTAGGGCTTATAATTGTCTTAAACGTTCTGGTATAAATTCTGTTGATGAATTACTAAAATACTCACAAGAAGATATTAAAGAAATTAAAAATTTTGGAAAAAAATCAGCTGAAGAAGTTTTTCAAGCTTTAAAAAATAAATTTAATATTGTTCTCCCCTCTTTAAAATCTTAAAAATTTAGATAAAATTAAAATTATGAAAGACACATTTATACCATCAAAAACTTATATACAAAAAAAATGGTATATTATTGATGCACAAGATCAGACATTAGGTCGTTTAGCTACAAAAATTAGTCAAGTATTAATTGGAAAAGAAAAAACGACATTTACTCCATTTTTAGAAACAGGTGACAATATTATTGTCATCAACGCTGAAAAAATTAATGTTACGGGAAACAAAGAAAAACAAAAACTTTATCGTAATCATTCTGGTAGACCGGGTGGTATGCGCGTTGAATCCTTTTTAAATTTACGTCAACGACGACCAGAAAAAATCATTGAACATGCAGTAAAAGGTATGTTACCTAAAGGACCATTGGGTCGAAAAATTTATACAAATTTAAAAGTTTATAAAGGATCTGAACATCCTCACACTGCCCAAACTCCAGAATTATTAAATTTATAAAAGAATTAAAAATGAATACGGATAAAATTATATCGTACGGAATTGGACGACGTAAACAGGCTATAGCGCAAGTTATTTTAAAACCTGGTAATGGTAAATTAACTATTAATGAAAAATTAGGAAGTTCATACCTTCAAAATAATTTACATTATCTTCAAAAAATTAATAATCCATTTTTGATATTAGGTATTGAAAACACATATGACATCAATATCAAAACCAGTGGGGGGGGATTAACAGGCCAAACTGATGCTATTTCATTAGGAATTGCACGGGCTTTAACAAAAATTACATCAGATAATCGAGGTATTTTAAAAAAAGCTGGTCTTCTTACACGTGATGCACGTATTAAAGAAAGAAAAAAGTACGGTTTAAAAAAAGCTCGAAAAGCGTCTCAATTTTCAAAACGCTAATTTTAGTTATAACAAATTTATATTATTTTTAAAAAATATGCCAAAGAAAGATATTCATCCTAAATGGTTCGAAGAAAGTCAAGTTTATTGTGATGGTCAATTAGTTATGACAACAAGTTCAACAAAACCAAATTTATATGTAGATGTTTGGTCTGGAAATCATCCGTTTTATACGGGTTCAGTAAAAATGCTGGATACGGAAGGGCGAGTTGAACGCTTTATGAAAAAATATGGTTCTGAAAATTAATTATTTGTCGAATTAGTAAAAAAAAAATGCCAACAATCCAACAATTAGTTCGCTCACCACGTGTAACACTTCTTACAAAAACGAAGTCACCTGCTTTAAAAAATTGTCCACAACGTCGAGGTGTTTGTACTCGTGTATACACAACTACACCTAAAAAACCAAATTCAGCTATTCGAAAAGTAGCTCGTGTCCGTTTAACCACCGGTTTTGAAGTAACTGCTTATATTCCTGGTGTAGGACATAATCTACAAGAACATTCAGTTGTTCTTCTTCGAGGGGGTCGTGTAAAAGATCTTCCGGGTGTTCGTTACCATATTGTCCGAGGTGCCTTGGATAGTGGTGGAGTAAAAAACCGTACGCAAGGTCGCTCAAAATATGGCGCTAAAAAACCTAAATAAGATTAAAAACGATTAATAAGATTATTAAAAATTTATGTCAAGACGTAGTATTGTAAAAAAACGTTATCCTGTTGCTGATTCAAAATATAATAGTTTTTTAGTGAGTTTGTTAAGTGCTCGTATATTAAAAAAAGGTAAAAAACGACTGGCTGATTCCATTATTTCCGAAACATTTGAGTTAATAAGAGAGAAAACAGGTTCGGAACCTGTTCAAATTTTTGAAACTGCTGTAAAAAATACCACACCTCTTGTAGAAGTTAAGGCTCGTCGTATTGGTGGTTCTACTTACCAAGTTCCATTAGAAGTTGGACGTTATCGTGGAACAACATTAGCGTTAAGATGGTTAATTAAAGCCGCAAATACAAGATCAGGTCGAACAACTTCCTTAAAATTGGCAAGTGAAATTATTGATGCATCGAATGGTATTGGGAATGGAGTTCGAAAACGTGAAGAAACACACAAAATGGCTGAAGCTAACAAAGCATTTGCTCATTTTAGATATTAAATTTTTTAAGAATTAAAAGATTGCCAAAAGTAAATAAATTTATCTCTAATTTTAAAATAAAAAGGAATTCTAAATCATGGCTCGCGAAAAATTTGAACGTAATAAACCGCATGTAAACATTGGAACAATTGGTCACGTTGATCATGGTAAAACAACTTTAACTGCTGCGATTACTGCTGTGTTATCAACAATTGGTAATTCAGCATTAAAAAATTATGCTGATATTGATGCAGCACCTGAAGAAAAGGCTCGTGGTATTACTATTAATACTGCCCATGTTGAATATGAGACCGAAGAACGTCATTACGCTCATGTAGACTGCCCAGGTCATGCTGATTATGTAAAAAATATGATTACAGGTGCTGCACAGATGGATGGTGCAATTTTAGTGGTTTCGGCTGCTGATGGTCCGATGCCTCAAACACGCGAACATATTTTATTAGCTAAACAAGTTGGTGTACCAAATATTGTTGTCTTTTTAAACAAAGAAGATCAAGTTGATGATGATGAATTAATTGAATTAGTTGAATTAGAAGTTCGTGAATTACTTTCAAATTATGACTTCCCAGGCGATGACATTCCAATTGTTCCAGGCTCAGCATTACAAGCATTAGAGTCGGTAATTGCTACACCTGGTATCGCACGTGGCGATAATAAATGGGTCGATAAAATTTTTAAGTTGATGGATGAAGTAGATAAATATATCCCAGCTCCAACACGAGATACTGAAAAAACATTCTTAATGGCTGTGGAAGATGTTTTTTCAATTACGGGACGTGGTACTGTTTCAACAGGTCGAATCGAGCGTGGTATTATTACTGTAGGTGATACGATTGAAATCGTAGGGTTAGCAGATACTCAAACTACAACCGTTACAGGTGTTGAAATGTTCCAAAAAACTTTAGATTCTGGAATGGCGGGTGATAACGTTGGGATTTTATTACGTGGTGTTCAAAAAACTGATATTGAGCGTGGAATGGTTTTAGCTAAACCGGGAACTATAACACCTCATACAATTTTTGAGGGTGAAGTTTATATCTTAACTAAAGAAGAAGGTGGTCGTCACACCCCATTCTTTACTGGTTATCGTCCGCAATTTTACGTAAGAACAACTGATGTTACTGGTAACATTAAGGCTTTTACTTCAGATGATGGTGAAGATGTAGAAATGGTAATGCCTGGTGATAGAATTAAAATGACTGCTGAATTAATTTCGCCTATTGCGATTGAATCAGGAATGCGTTTTGCAATTCGTGAAGGTGGTCGTACAATTGGTGCCGGTGTCGTATCAAAGATTTTAACATAAATGGTATTAATTATTTTTAAAAATGAAAGAAAAAATAAGAATTAATCTAGAATCATTTAATCATGAATTATTAGATACTTCATGCCAACAAATTGTAGAAAAAATTCAAACAACGAATTCAAAAATTGTCGGTCCCATTCCGTTGCCAACTAAAAAACGTATTTACTGTGTACTTCGCTCTCCACATGTTAATAAGGATGCACGAGAACATTTCGAAATCAGAATCCATAAACGGATTTTAGATATTTATCCTTCATCATCTGATTATGATAATCAATTATTAATCAATGTTAATTTACCATCAGGCGTAACGACCAATATAGTTTGGAAGTAATACAGTTAAAATTATAAATACGATATTAATCTGATTTATTTTTTCGATTATTTAAAATACGCTATATAAGTTTTTAGTTTTACGAAAACTTTATAAATAAATCATAAACATGTTATTTAAATTTACATTTAATAGCATGTTCATGATTTTTTAAACTAAAATGATATATATAAACATATTTATATGTAAGAAAGTTAAATCATTTGTTTTTGAATTTAGGAGACCTAAATTAAATGGGACTACCTTGGTATCGGGTTCATACAGTAGTATTAAATGACCCGGGTCGATTAATTGCAGTGCATTTAATGCACACTTCACTTGTTGCAGGATGGGCGGGTTCAATGGCTCTTTATGAATTAGCTATTTTTGATCCTTCAGATCCAGTTTTAAATCCAATGTGGCGTCAAGGTATGTATGTAATGCCATTTATGACAAGATTGGGTATTACAGATTCTTGGGGTGGTTGGAGTATTACTGGTGAAAGTGTTGCAAACCCAGGATTATGGAGTTTTGAAGGTGTTGCATTAACACATATCGTTTTATCAGGTCTGTGTTTTCTAGCTGCTATTTGGCATTGGGTTTATTGGGATTTAGAATTATTCCGTGATCCACGTACTGACGAACCTGCATTAGATTTACCAAAAATCTTTGGTATTCATTTATTCTTATCTGGTCTTTTATGTTTTGGATTTGGTGCTTTCCACGTTACTGGATTGTTTGGTCCAGGTATTTGGGTATCAGATGCTTATGGAATTACTGGAAAAGTTCAGCCTGTTGCTCCATCATGGGGTCCTGATGGTTTTAACCCATTCAGTGCAGGTGGTGTAGCTTCACATCATATTGCTGCAGGTACTTTAGGTATTTTAGCTGGTATCTTCCATCTAACAGTTCGTCCACCACAGCGCTTATATCGTGCTTTACGTATGGGTAACATTGAAACTGTATTATCTAGTAGTATTTCAGCTGTTTTTTGGGCTGCATTTATTACATCAGGTACAATGTGGTATGGAAGTGCAACTACACCGATTGAATTATTTGGTCCAACACGCTATCAATGGGATAGTGGTTACTTCCAACAAGAAATCGAACGTCGTGTTGAATCATCAATTTCGGAAGGTTTATCAGAGCGTGACGCTTGGTCAAGAATTCCTGATAAATTAGCGTTTTATGATTATATTGGTAATAACCCTGCAAAGGGTGGTTTATTCCGTTCTGGCCCTATGAACAAAGGGGATGGTATTGCTGAATCATGGTTAGGACATCCAATTTTCCGCGACAAAGAAGGTCGTGAATTAGCAGTTCGCCGTATGCCGGCGTTCTTTGAAACTTTCCCAGTAATTCTAGTTGATAAAGATGGTATTATCCGTGCTGATATTCCATTCCGTCGTGCAGAATCAAAATATAGTATTGAACAAGTAGGTGTAAGTGTAGATTTTTATGGTGGTAAATTAAATGGCCAATCATTTAAAGATGCTCCTACGGTTAAAAAGTTTGCTCGAAAAGCCCAACTTGGTGAAGTATTTGAATTTGACCGTACTAGTTTAGAATCAGATGGTGTATTCCGTAGTAGTCCACGTGGTTGGTATACTTATGGTCATGTTAACTTAGCATTATTATTCTTCTTCGGTCATTTATGGCATGGGGCTCGTACATTATTCCGAGATGTATTTACCGGTATTGGTGCAGAAGTTACAGAACAAGTGGAATTTGGTGTTTATACAAAATTAGGGGATCGTTCAACGCGTAAGCAAGGTGCGGTTTAAATTTTCGTTAAAAAACATAAATAAATATTTAACAAAGGATCAAATATGGAAGCATTAGTATATACTTTCTTACTAATTGGAACATTAATAGTTTTATTCTTTTCCGTTTTCTTTAGAGAAACTCCACGTGTACTTGATAAGAAGTAAGATATCTTAAATAAGATTAAAGAGTATTTTTAAAATACTCTTTAATCTCATTTAATCTTCGTGCTCTTCGAACGGGTCAGTCAATAATTTTGAACCAGGCCCAAACGCACTATAAATCGAATACCCTGTAACACCTAATAATAAACTTGAGACAAATACGATGAGAATTGTTGCTGTTTCCATATTTCATTAAAAATTAAATTCTTTTGATATATTATAACATTTATTATTATTTAAAATAGGGAATATTATCTAAAATATTTTATATTAAACCTAAATTATGGCTTTAAGAACAAGGTTAGGAGAAGTCCTACGTCCACTAAACGCAGAATATGGTAAAGTTGCTCCCGGTTGGGGAACTACACCCATTATGGCTGTAACAATGGCTTTATTTCTGGTATTTTTATTAATTATTCTTCAAATTTACAATTCATCGTTAATTTTAGATAACGTTGATGTAACTTGGTCGAATCTACCATAACTAAATAGAATAAAACTATATAATAGTTTTATTTTATTCAATTTTTTAGTCTTGAGAAAAAATTCTTAAGACTAAATATTTTATCGATTCTATACTTTTTATATACTACGGTTGGGGGGACTTGAACCCCCACAAGATAACTTACTAGAACCTAAATCTAGCGCGTCTACCAATTCCGCCACAACCGCATACTGGCTCTAATTATGCCAATAACTCTAATGTTTGTCTAGTCTATAATTTTATTCTGTGATTTGCTCTTTTTCGCTTGTTTCTAAACTGTATATAAAACTACTTGATTTTCCTTTAAGTACAGAATTAGCTAAAGAAAATGCTTTCTGTGCTTGGACATTTGCTTTATTTATCCAAGTAGCGCGTCTTGAGTTTTTTTTAGATCGAGATGTCCTTTTTTTTGGTACAGCCATTTTATTTATTAAATTAAATATAATTACTTTATTATAACAAAAAATACTAGACTTTTAAAGATTTTAATTTTTATATGTTTAATACTCTTTTAAAAATTTAAAAAATTTATTTTTAATTTATAGGATATTATATATTTTTATAAATTTAATGTAGTCAATTAATCTAATAGGCCGAGTTGGATTTGAACCAACGTAGGTGAAACCAGCGGATTTACAATCCGCCCCCTTTAACCACTCGGGCACCGACCCTGTTTTTCTACATAGCCTTAGTATATAGGTAAATTACAAAAAAAACAAGTGAAGTTTTTTAAATTTTTAATTTAAACGGGAACTCTTTTAAAAATACCAATCATTTGTGAATTACTTTTACCAGGTGCAACCATTGGATAACAGTTTTCGTCTTCTGTTACCATTATTTCAATTAAAGTAGGTCCTGGAAAATTAATGGCTTCCTCAAAATTGGTAATTAAATTTTCATGATTTTCGAATTTAAAACTTTTAATGCCATATGAATTTGCTAAAAGACCGAAATTAGGGGCTCCTTTTTCCATATTTGAATGTGAATAACGTTTATCATAAAAAGATTCTTGCCATTGACGTACCATTCCTTGCCAATGATTGTTTATTATAATAATTTTAATTGGCAAATTATATTGAGAAATTGTTCCTAATTCTTGTAAATTCATTTGAAAACTTGAATCACCTGTTATGCAAACCACTTTTTTGTCTGGAAATCCAATTTGTACACCAATTGCAGCCGGTACCCCAAATCCCATTGTTCCTAGTCCGGCACTTGAAATCCAATGTCGTGGTTCACATTTCATAAATTGTGCTGACCACATTTGATGTTGACCTACATCCGTTGTAATAAATGAATTTGGTAAAATTTTACTTACTTGACTTATCACTTCTTGAGGTGAAATTGTTTGCTTATTTTTAGGGATTAATAAAGGAAAATTTTTTTTCCATTTATAAATTCGTTCACGCCATGGAAGTGTTTGATCACAATTATAGTCACCCCGGTTCATTTGTTCTTTAATTAGCTCTTGAAGAATTAACTTCACGTCGCCTACTAGGACCATTTCTGGGGTTCTATTTTTACCAACCTCGGCTGGATCAATATCAATATGAACAACTTGAGCATTACACGCAAATTCTTCTAATTTACCTGTTACCCGATCATCAAATCGCGTTCCAACAGCAATTAATAAGTCACAACCGCTTACTGAGTAATTGGCATATACTGTTCCATGCATACCTAGCATTCCTAATGCCAAAGAATGATTTTCATCAAATGAACTTTTGCCCATTAAAGTTGTTGTAATAGGAATCTTAAAAAATTCAACAAATTCTTTTAGTTCTTTTTCGGAATTTGAGGTAATTGCCCCACCCCCAACGTATAATAATGGTTGAGTAGCCTCAGTTATTGTATCCAATACACGACAAATTTGTTTTCTCGTTGTCTTAAATTCATAACGATAGCCACGATACCTACTTATTTGTTTTTGTTTAACAGGTTTATATTCATCTAATTCTTCTAGACCAACATCTTTTGGAATATCAATAAGAACTGGACCTGGCCGTCCATTTTGAGCAATAAAAAATGCTTCAGCTACAATTTTTGACATTTCCTTTGTGTCTCGGACAACGTAAGAATGCTTTGTAATAGGTAAAGTAATACCATAAATATCAGTTTCTTGGAAAGCATCAGTACCAATAAAAAATCGCCCAACCTGTCCTGTAATAATAACCAAAGGAATAGAATCCATTTGAGCAGTCGCGATACCTGTAACAAGATTTGTTGCACCTGGTCCTGAAGTGGCAAAACATACACCAACCTTTCCAGTCGAACGAGCATATGCATCAGCTGCATGAATGGCAGCTTGCTCATGTCTTACTAAAAAATGTTGAATTAATTTTTGTTGTTCCCACAAATATAATTCGTTATATATAGGTAAAATTGCACCCCCGGGATAACCAAAAATATGGGTTGTTCCATTCCTAATTAAACTATCGAGTAAGATAAATGCGCCTGTTTTTTTTGAAATTTTAATTTTTTTCTGTGTCATGTATTAAGCTTGATTACTAATTAAATTTTAAATATCTAGCATTGATACTATAATGAGACTAAGTATAATAAAAATCAAAATTAGTAAAACTATTATAAAAATTTGACTAACTAAATTTTTTTTACCAATTTTAAATAAAGGATTTAACAAAATAACAATTAGACCACTAACACTTGTAATTAAAAATCTTGGGTAACGAGTAATATTTTCCCAAAAAATATTCATAAGAGATTCCTTTTTAAAATGGTTTAATTTTTACTAAATTTTAGGTTTAAATTAATAATTTATTATATATTTCAAATTTTATAATATATAGATTATACTATAATTGGTCGAATTTAATTAATACTCAATAGAAAAATTTTATTTCTCCCATTTTTCATTAAAGTTTATCTTTTTTTTATAATGTACCCCCTTAAAATTTTAAATAAATCCTCTTTTTATCTTTGATTTTATTATAAAAGATGAATTAAAAATAATCAAAATAGTGAGTAATATTTATGGGTTTGTTTTCATAAATTTTTTTTTACTTTAATTTTGACTTTAAAGTAATATCATTATCAAACTCATTGACATCTACATTTTAAAGTCTTATTTTTTAAGGTTTAGAAATATTTTATCAAAATAATATTTATTTGATTTAATTACTACCACATTAGTAATCTTCAAATCTTAATTAGAGAAGATTTTGATTTTACCAACTTTATAACTTGTAGTTAATTATCTTTTCAATTACACTCTCACAAAAAGATTAGACACGACTTTGTTAATTTATTAAATTTTAAAAACTGGAGATTTGTAATGTCACGATATCGAGGACCTCGCTTACGTATTATTAGAAAATTAGGTGTTTTACCTGGATTTACAACAAAGATAACTACACGAAATTTTCCACCAGGACAACATGGTCCTAGTAAAGCTTCTAAAAAAAATGCTACCACAGATTATGGTATTCGTTTACAAGAAAAACAAAAATTACGTTTCAATTATGGTGTTTCTGAGAAACAATTATTTTTATATGTAAAAGAAGCACGTAAATTACGTGGAGCAACTGGAACATTAATTCTACAATTATTAGAAATGAGATTGGAGAATATTGTTTACCGATTAGGTTTTGCACCAACAATTCCAAGCGCGCGTCAATTTGTCAGTCATGGTCATATTTATGTAAACGGTAAAAAATTAAATATTCCAAGTTTTCAATGTAAACCTAATGATATAATTTCAATTAGACAAAATAATCAATCAATTGATTTTGCGAAAAAATATCTTGAAGTTTCAAATTTTAACAATCTCCCTACTCATCTTGAATTAGATAAAGAAAAGTTAATTGGTAAAGTAAAATCTATAATTTCACGTGAAGATGTAAATCTTAATATTAATGAACTCCTAATTGTAGAGTTTTACTCTCGTAAGTAATTATTTTCAAAGATTATTCCGAAAACTTTAGGTTGTAGAAAGGTGATTAGGAAACAAAATTTTTAAGTGCGTAATTATATATTATCTGTTTTAGTCGAGGATGAGTCAGGTGTTTTAAGTCGAATTTCAGGTTTATTTGCTCGTCGTGGATTTAACATTAAAAGCTTAGCAGTAGGTTCTGCAGAAAAAATTGGCCTTTCTCGAATTACGATGGTTTTAAGTGGGGATCCTCATACAATGGATCAATTAACAAAGCAACTTTATAAACTCATTAATGTTTTAAAAGTCGAAGATTTATCTACTTTTACATGTGTTGAATGTGAAATTATGCTAATAAAGGTTCGTCTTCAAAAAGAATTTCGGCAAGAAGTTTTAGATATATCACGTACATTTCATGCAAAAATTGTTGATTTAGCTAGCGAATCTTTAATTTTAGAAGTCACTGGTAATACTCAAAAAATGGTTGCCATTGAAACTTTATTATCTAAATTTGGAATTATCCAAATTGCGCGGACAGGCAAAATTGCTTTAGTTCGGGATTCGGGTTTTGATATATAAATCCGTTGGTTTATTTTAATTTAAGTTGATCCAAGTTGAATTTTAGATTAACTTAAATTAAAGATATAATAATCAAACATCAGAATTGAAAATTACAAAATTTGAATAAAGCTAAATTTTTATTTTATTAAAATTTTGTAAATACTAGACTAATAATAATTTTTTTGTTATAGTTAAATCTGTGGTAGTTATCTAGTTTAGATACAAAAATTAAAAAATTTATTGGCTCTGTAGCTCAGTGGTTAGAGCAGGGGACTCATAAGCCCAAGGTCACAAGTTCAAATCTCGTCAGAGCCATTTTTAAGAATTAATTTATAATGTTACTACCAAGTTTATTGTCTAATATTTATCTACTCTGTGTTAAAGTTATTTAGTAATCAAATTTTTAACTTTAATTTAACTTTAATACATACATTTATTTAACTGGTATGAATTTCATTAAAAATTTTTAGTTTTTTAGTTATAGATAAAAATTGGATTAAATTATTAAAAATTTAGATACATGTTTTCAAATGAGAAGAGGATTCAAATATTAAAAAAATTATTAAGGTTTGGTATATTATGATTTATGTAACTTATTTTTCTAATATATACCTATATATCTAGGTTTTGATTTATGTTTTTAAAATTTTTAAAATAAAATTTTACTACAAAAAATTTACTTGTTGACTTTTCAATAATCTTTTTTGTAATGTTTGTCTCGTAGGAATTATAAGGATAATTTAAAAACCTTAAATTAAATACTAACATTCTGGAAATTTTTAGAGAGTTTGATCCTGGCTCAGGATGAACGCTGGCGGTATGCCTTACACATGCAAGTTGTACGGAAGCTTTATAAGCTTTAGTAGCGGACGGGTGAGTAACGCGTGAGAATTTAC